>Ga0193962_1000023_pt1 | contig 79606 bp, 87 predicted proteins | sample FB_5_MG_FD_140335 | JGI IMG/M metagenome (GOLD analysis project Ga0193962, IMG submission 140335) | Microbial mat bacterial communities from the Broadkill River, Lewes, Delaware, United States - FB_5_MG | ecosystem: Environmental > Aquatic > Freshwater > River > Microbial mats | place: USA... | reverse complement strand
TGCATCACCACTTTCACCAAAACCTATTAATTCACCATAAATATTTGCACCACGAGCTTTTGCTGATTCATATTCTTCTAAAACAAGAGAAGCAGCACCCTCACCCATTACAAAACCATCACGGTTTGCATCAAACGGACGAGAAGCCCCTTTAGGATTATCATTGTTAGTAGATAGTGCTTTCATAGCAGCAAAACCACCAACTCCAACACCTGTAACAGCACATTCTGCTGAAACAACTAACATTTGTTCAGCACCATTACATATAATTGTCTTAGCTGCTTCACTCACCGCATGTGTACCAGCTGCACAAGCTGTTACAGATGAAAGATTTGGTCCTTGTGTTCCGTGTTCAATAGAAACAAAGCCACCAAGCATATTTACAAGAGCACCAGGGATAAAGAATGGAGATATTCTTCTAGGTCCACGATTTTCTAAAATAACAGAGTTTTTCTCAATTGATGGGAGTCCACCAATACCAGAACCTGCACTGATACCAAAACGAGTCATGTCAATATCTTCAGGTAAAGAAGCATCTTCCATCGCTTCTTGAGCCGCTTTAAGACCTAAATGAATAAATCTGTCTGCTTTTTTAACTTCTTTTGGTGGCATTACATCAGCTGGATCAAAGTTTTTAACTTCACCAGCTATCTTAACACTATAATTTTCTGGATCAAATAAAGTAATTTTATCAATTCCACATTCACCATCACAAATAGCTTTAAATGCACTTTCTTTATCATTTCCAACAGCGTTAATCATACCAATACCAGTTACTACAACTCTTCTCATCAAGATCTCCCAAAAAATATAAAATACTTTATAAAACCGAGCAAAAGCTCAGCTTTAAAAATATTCTAAAAGACTAGATTATTTGCTTTCGATGTATTCAACTACATCTTTAACTGTTTGAATTTTTTCAGCTTCATCATCTGGAATTTCGATATCAAATTTCTCTTCAAGAGCCATTACTAATTCAACAACATCAAGGCTATCAGCACCTAAATCTTCAACAAACTTTGCATCCTCTTTTACTTCATCAGCGCTAACGCTTAACTGCTCAACTACTACTTCTTTAATATCATCTAAAAGTGCCATCATGACTCCTGTGTTTTATTTATGGTGCAATTATAACAAACTTTTCTTAAACAAAAAGTTATGCCATATTCATTCCGCCGTTAACCTTCAATGTTTCACCCGTAATGTAACTAGAATGATCACTGAGTAAAAATGCGGTAGCTTCTGCAACTTCTTTTGCTTGTCCCATACGATTCATAGGAATTTTACTGTTGATCCCCTCTTTAACATCGTCACTTAAGACCTCTGTCATTTCAGTTGAAATAAACCCTGGAGTTACTGTGTTATAACGGATTCCACTTGTCGCTGCTTCAATAGCAAATGATTTTGTCATAGCGATCACACCACCTTTTGATGCAGCGTAGTTTGTTTGACCCGCATTCCCCGTTTCACCGATCACTGAAGCGATGTTTACAATAGATCCAAACTTTTGTTTTCTCATAGTCTTCATTGCTTCACGACAACCAATAAAACAAGATGTTAAGTTTGCATTGATCACACCCATAAAATCATCTGTTTTCATACGAAGCGCTAATTTGTCGTTTGTGATACCTGCATTGTTCACCAAGTAAGAAAGTTCACCATCAGAATCTTTAATTGTTTTAATTGCATCAACAAATGCTGCTTCATCACTTACATCAAAACCAATTACAGCTGCTTTTCCACCTTGGGCTTCTATTTCATCTTTAACTGCATCTGCTGCTTCAGCACCACTTCTGTAATTAATCCAAACTTTTAAACCAAACCCTGCTAAAGTTTTTGCTATCTCTGCACCAATACCACGACTTGAACCTGTTACTAAAACATTCTTACCAGTAAATTTCATTCTATTTATTTTCCTTAATTTATTTTTATTATCTTAGACTAAACTATGATCCATCTCAGTTGGGATCTCAATATCCATAAGCTTTAAAACCGTAGGTGCAATGTTGTTTAACCCACCTGATTCGACTTTACTTACGCCCTTAGCCTCAACAAAACACCACACCTTTCCAACCGTGTGATTTGTTAGGGTGTTGCCATGTTCATCTTTCATCTCTTCACAATTTCCATGATCACTTGTAATCACTACCGAATAATCATTTTCATCTGCTTTTTCTAAGATTTTTCCAAGTTGAGCATCCACTGTTTCTACCGCAATTTTTGCTGCTTCGAAATCTCCCGTATGACCTACCATATCACCATTTGCAAAATTCACTACTACAAAGTCATACCCATCATCCATCGCTTTTAAAACCGCATCACTAACTTGTGCTGCACTCATATCGGGTTTCATATCGTATGTTTTTACATCTGGAGAAGGGATTAAAACCCTTGTTTCATTTTCATACGGTTCATCTATACCACCGTTTAAAAAGAAAGTAACATGCGCGTACTTTTCAGTTTCTGCTGTATGGAGTTGTCTTAAACCTTTTGCTGAAATAACTTCAGCTAGAGTATTTGCAGGCGCTTCTTTTTTAAACAAAACAGGGTAGTTAAAGCTTTTGTCATATTCTGTGATAGTTGCTAAGTTTACCTTTACTCTTCTACATTCAAACTCTTCAAAATCATCGTCTGCAATTGCTCGAACTATCTCTCTCATTCTGTCACTTCTAAAGTTCACCGTTAAAACGCTGTCGCCATCTTGCATACCGTCGTAACCTTCAAATGCAGTTGGCATAACAAACTCATCGGTGTCACCCAAAGCATAAGAACTGCCAATATAACCCTCAGGTGTGTAGTCTGTTTTTGGCTTTGCATTTACAATTGCATCATATCCTAAGGTCACTCTTTCCCATCGGTTATCTCTGTCCATTGCATAAAATCGACCAGAGATAGAAGCAATTTTCACCTTATCACTTGTGTGTTGTTCAACCATCTCAATATAGCGTTGAGCAGATGTTGGACTTACATCTCTTCCATCTGTTATAAGATGCAAAAACACTTCTTTGTCTTTTGCAGCTGCTAGATCTGCTATTCCCATAAAATGATCAATGTGTGAATGAACACCACCATCACTCATTAGTCCTACTAAGTGTAACCTTTTAGAACTGTCTAATAATGTTTTAAATTCAGGGTTATCTTTAAAGGTATTTTCTTGAAGTGACAAAGAGATCTTAACAAGATCTTGATACAACACTCTACCACTACCAATAGACATATGTCCCACTTCAGAATTACCCATCTGACCTTCAGGTAAACCGACACTTAATCCAAAAGTATCAATAAGGGCATGGGGAGTATTTGCAAAGAGTTTATCGTATGTTGGTTTATTCGCATTATAAAAGGCGTTATGCTCCGTTTTAGGGCTGTAACCAATTCCATCGGTAATAACCAATACTGCTTTTTTTGACAAATTTCATCCTTTAACAAAAATTTTTGTGAGATTATACTATAATCGTGCTTTTATTTTACGTAATGGATTATTAAATTGCTATATTGGTTACACGATTTCTTAAATATTAACTTACTCGGATATATCACAATACGTGCTGGTGTGTCATTTTTTCTTGCTTTATTTTTTGTGCTGTACTTTATGCCAAAATTTATTCGTTGGGCGCAAAAAACGTCAAGTACTCAGCCTATAAACGACTGGGCTCCAGAGCGTCATCAATCAAAAGCTTCTACACCAACAATGGGTGGAATTGTCTTTATATTAGCAACTATTTTAGCTTCTATTTTAACCATAGATTTTTCAAACCTTTACGCCATAGGTGCATTACTTACTCTTGTTTTATTTACTCTTATTGGTTTTCAAGATGACTTTGCAAAGATCAAAAAAAATGAAAATCTTGCTGGATTTAAAGCTCGAACCAAACTACTTTTACAAATTATTTCAGCCGTTATTGTGGCTTGTTTTTTATGCCTTTTTGTTGATTTTAACACCGAATTGTATGTACCTTTTGTAAAAACTGCGGTTTTTGATATGAACGCATTTGCTATCATTTTATGGGTTATTGTCATTGTCGCTGCATCAAATGCTGTTAATTTAACCGATGGTCTTGATGGTCTTGCTACCGTACCTTCAATCGTAGCTTTATCAAGTTTTTCAATTATTATCTATATCACAGGTCATGCAAAGATCAGTGAATACCTTCTCATGCCTAACTTTGAAGTGGGGGAAGTAAGTATTGTAGCGACTGCACTTATGGGTGCTTTGACAGGCTTTTTATGGCATAACTGCCACCCTGCGGAAGTGTTTATGGGCGACAGTGGTTCTTTGGCTATTGGTGCATTTTTAGGTTACTTAGCCATTATCACTAAAAGTGAAATTCTTTTATTGCTTATTGGGTCTATCTTTGTTATCGAAACCCTTTCCGTTATTTTACAAGTAGGTAGTTACAAACTACGGAAAAAAAGAGTTTTTCTTATGGCACCCATTCATCATCATTTTGAGATGAAAAACTGGGCTGAAAACAAGATTATTGTAAGGTTTTGGATCATCTCCATACTTTCAAATATCGTAGCTCTTATTACTCTAAAGATCCGTTAATGCAAAAAGTTTCACTATTTGGTTACGGTGGGACAACGCGCTCACTTACAAAAAAATTTCCAAATGCCATCTTTTATGATGACAAATGCAATAAACCTTTTAAAGATGAACAGGGCTTTCGTGTCCTTCCCTCATCCGAATTTAACCCTAAGTACTCAGATCTTGAAGTACCTAGCCCTGGTATTGCACCACACAATAATCTAATTCAAAAAGCACAAAACCTCCAAAGTGAATACGATCTGTTTGAAAACACACCTTCATTAAAAATATGGATTAGCGGTACAAACGGAAAAACAACCACCACACAAATGATGCAACATCTCTTAAACGACAAGGGGAGTGTAGCAGGTGGAAATATTGGAATACCTTTAGCTGATCTGGACACAAAAGCAAAAATATGGATACTCGAAACCAGCTCATTTACCATGCACTATACTAACAAAGCTTTACCAAATATCTATGTTTTACTACCAATAAACCCCGATCACCTTTCATGGCATGGAAGTTTACAAGAGTATGAAAATGCTAAACTAAAACCAATTGCGTCTATGTCTGAAGGTGAAGTTGCTATTGTTCCCTCAAAGTACAAAAACATCAAAACAGATGCCCATCTCATTTGCTATGAAAATGAAGATGACTTAGCAAAACACTTTAACATAGACCCAACGAAGATAAAGTTTAAAGGGGCTTTTTTAAGTGATGCTCTCTTAGCTATGGCCGTGGAAAAAATTCTTTTTGATAAAATCGATTACGAAAAAATTAACCGTTTCAAACTCGATCCACACCGACAAGAAGAGATAAAAGACTCTAAAAATCGTCTTTGGGTAAATGACACAAAGGCGACTAACATAGACGCTACCATTGCGGCTTTAAACGTTTACAAAAACAGTTTTATCCATTTGATCCTTGGAGGTGATGATAAGGGTGTAGATCTAGGTGAACTTTTTGAAGCACTTAAACACTACAACCTTAAGATCTATACCATTGGATCAAACAAAAACAGACTCTCAGATCTAGCCATCAAAAACAAGGTAGCATTTGAAACCTGTCACAACTTGCTTGATGCTGTTTCTAAGATAAACACCCTCTTAGATCTAGATCAAGTCGCCCTACTCTCTCCTGCTGCTGCAAGTCTTGATGAATACCCTTCTTATGCACACAGAGGCGATGAATTTAAAAAAGCAGTGAGTACCCTATAAATGACAAAAATTGCCATACTTTCTTCCCACAATGGAAGTGGATTTGATACACTTTTTCACGCTCAAAAAGAGTTAAATATCTCTATTGAAGTACTTATCTCTAACAATACCGATGCTAAATCTCTGCAAAAGGCAAAAAGTAGAAATATTGAAACACATATTATCAACGCTAAAACCTCCGATACGCCTGATTTAAAAATATTAGAGATTCTTAAAATGAAGCAATGTAAATTTGTCTTTTTATCTGGATATATGAAAAAGCTTTCAGCTGAGATCACAAAGCACTTTACAGTGATAAACTCTCATCCCTCTTTACTCCCTAAATATGGTGGTAAAGGTATGTATGGACGTCATGTACATGAAGCGGTTATACACAACAAAGAAAGCAAAAGCGGTTGTACCCTTCACTATGTAAATGAAGTCTATGACGAAGGCAAAATCATACTTCAAAACACCCTTATACTTACGCCAAATGAAGATGTTGATTCACTAGAAACAAAGATTAAAGAACTAGAGAGAACAACCATCTTAGAAGGTTTTAAAAGATGTTTGAACTAGCAGAATACATTGGTATTATTGCTTTTGCAATGAGTGGATTTTTTGTTGCGACACGTGCAAAACTGGATCTACTGGGTGTTTTAATCTCTACTTTTTTAACCGCACTTGGTGGTGGTATTATGCGAGATATTGCAGTTGATACAACCCCTTTTACTTTTGTACATAACTATCCTGGATTTCTTGTTTTGAGTGTTATGCTTATTATGATTATATTTAAGTTTCATCGACGCAATTCCATAGAAAACAAATCTTTTTTTATCTTCAGTGATTCTATTGGTTTGATCTCTTTTAGTATCAGTGGAGCATTAATTGCCATAGAATATCAATTAAATTTCACAGGTGTCCTTGCAATTTCTTTTATTACTGCTGTTGGTGGTGGTATTGTAAGAGATGTTATTTTAAATGAGATCCCTTTTGTTTTTAAAACAGGTTTTTATGGGACCATCTCCCTACTTATGGGGATAAACGTCTATTTATTAAGCTTATTTGAGTCTATAAATTTTATTAGTTTAAGTCTATTATTTGTCTTTGGCGTTGTTTTACGACTGGTCGCTTTTTACAAAAAATGGTCAATTCCTCTAAAATAATTTTTTATAAGCTTATATTCAGCCCTAAGAGTATATAATTTCGACCTTTAAAAGATGGCCTGTTAGCTCAGTCGGTAGAGCAAATGACTGAAAATCATTGTGTCCTTGGTTCGATTCCGAGACAGGCCACCACTTTTAAATACCGTACACAAGGCTTTTAAAGCTGTTTTTGGAAACTGTTTAAGAAAATCTCAAAAGATTTTTTTACTACATTTTAACTACAGACGATAAAAACCACCCTATTTGGCCTGTTAGCTCAGTCGGTAGAGCAGTTGACTGAAAATCAACGTGTCCTTGGTTCGATTCCGAGACAGGCCACCACTTCAACTTTTTTTATGCATAAGTTTTTTTCTTTATTTTCAATTTTTCTTTTTCAGCTTTTTCAGCTTGTTCTAGTAGTTTTTCATCTTCTGGAGATGTTATATCAGGTTCTGATGCCATTCCATACATTCCATACATAAATAGCACATTCAGAAAATCACATATATCCTCGATATTTTTAGAATTGGTGTTTAGTTTTTCATTTTGAGTTTCTACATTAACTATTTTAGCAACTTTATCACATGCTATGGTAAGTATATGCTCTTCTAAAACAGCATCCTCTTTAGGAATATAAACTACAACCAACTTACTACCATTATCATCCCCTGTCTTAATATCAATTTCAAATTCATAATCTGGTTTTTTGCTATCATGTTCACATGGTGTGATAGGCAATTTGGTAATTTTTAATAAGTTTACAATATCTTCATAAACAATTTTATAGCTTTTTTTGTTATTTTCTTCACGAATACAGTAATCATACTGTCGGCTCTCAACATTATTTATGTAAACACTCACTATACACTTCATCTTTAATCCCTTAAATATTAATTTATCAACACTATAAGTATTATATATTAATTTAAAATTAAATTTGTTATAATCTATTCAAATAAAATCTGGAGTTGTAATGGCATTAATAACTTGTCCTGAATGTAAAAAAGAAATTAGCGACAAAGCTGATAAGTGTATAAACTGTGGCTACCCTTTGAGTTCCCAAGCAATTAACGAAGTAGAACTACCTCATAAAGTAGAAATAACCAAAGAAGAGGATAAAAAGACTTTAGAATGTCCTGTTGAAATAACAGGTAAAGAAAAATTGGGTGATGAATATATAGGACCTATGGGAAATTGGATACTAGCAATATGGTTTCTTATTTTAATGATAATCTCCATAGGAAGTGTCATTCAAGGAGGTGAAATTGGTGGTGCATTATTTATATTTTTCATTATGGGTGCAGCCGGAATGTGGTTAGTTCAATTTATTTATATTTTTACTCCAGGTTATTATCGACATAAAAAAAGATTAAAAAAAATAGAAGAATATTTTAATGAGAGATTTGATGTTTTAAAAGAATTTGATCACAATAAGCACAAGAAATTAAAAACATCAACTGTTTACTCAAAAAAAGGATATAACCATGCTTTATTCGATTTATTTATGGAGGCATGGAAACTTAATGCTGATGCAATTGTAGTAAACAATAATGAGAAACACGTAAGTGTCTCATCTGATAAGCTTAGAGGTGTAACATCAAAGTCATCCAATCAATTAAATGGAACAATAATTAAATATATTTAATTATTTATAAATGTGTCTATTATTTAAGAACAAAAGCAACTTAATAAAGTGTCGCGGTATGCGACACTTTATGCCTACTAAACAATAACGAAATTTAGAAATGAATATTTTTCGCAACTGCGAAACCTAAGCGATCGAACGCTTTTAAAATTCACACTAAGTCCCTATTCACTATTTAAAAACTATGTATTTCGCACTTGCGAATCTATATTGTTATGCCATTTTTTGATTAGTTGATTTCTTTTTGTCAAAAAGAACTAAACTTCACGCAAACATCAGTTTTGCTAAGAAGATCGATTAACTACAAATTCGTCATTCGCCTTGGCGAATGATACCCTAAGAGCCATCTACTAAAAACTAACGAAATTTAGAATATTTTAAAAAGTATAGTAATAGTATACTCATATTTATATAAATTTAAGAAAGGTATAGTTATAATATACTTATCAAAGAGAAATAATTCTAAACTCTTTGTCATAGGAGAAGTAAAATGGAAAAAGAGTTTTATATTACAATGAAAGATTTCAAAAGTGCAATTGCTAAAGAATTTGATGTAAATTCAGAGAATGTCATCATTGATATTGATGGTACTAATACTATATATGGATTTGATATAAAGCATGAAATTTTAACAGAAATGATAACAATAGCGCATGATGAAGTAAACAGAGCATTGGGATTAAATAAATCTGATCGTATTGAATACATGGAATACAGCAATGGTGAACATAGTTCTGTGAGTGAACCTCATTTAATAGTGCATGTTACAGTTGTTCATAAAAAACCAATTTATAAGGAAGTAGCCTGAGTATCTTGGTGTATCTGAGCAAGCTGTAAAGCAATATCCGAAGTTGAAGCGTGATTTGATGGTTCAGGGACTTTGGAGAATGAAAGAAACTGGTAAATACCTAAAAATATAAGATTCGCCATAGGCGAATCTCCTCTAAACTACTAAAAACTAACGAAATTTAGAATGAATATTTTTCGCCATAAGCGAAACCACCTCACGCGAGTTCGGCTAAAATGCACACAAAATTCCTATTAGAGCACTATTTAATACTATATACGCAGCAAGTTCTTTTCTTTTAAAGTATGAGAGCGGGGAATGTTGAAGAGCGAAGAGCCATAATTCGCAAGTGCGAATTCTACTGACGTGATTGCTCCACGCAATTTGAAGATTTGAATGTGTTTCGCCTATAGCGAAACGTTAAAGCGGTATGTTACTATATATTTCACTATATAGTAACCTTTTGTTTTTTGGCTATTTTATAGCCGTGTTTGTTCAGTTCGCTATGGGCGAAAGTTGTTTTGGTTTGTTGATTTTCTTTAGGGCGAATTTAAGCAAGCTAAAAACAGGCTTGAATCTTGATAAATCAAGACGAGTACACGGTACTCACTCTTAGGAGTTCTAATCCTTTTCGCAAGAGCGAAAGAGCAAGAGCAACTTCTATTTGTGGTTTTTATTTTATTAATTGCTACAGATTAAAAAAGTAAAGAAAAGAGTTTCGCTATGGGCGAACTCTTTAACTTTAAAAAATTAAAGCCACTGATCCATATGCATTTCAAGTCCAGTCTGAATAAATCTTCTTCCTATACTTAAAGCTGTATCTTCGCTACCTAGTATTAAACTCGCATACGTATCGAATAAACTACTTACAATCACAAAAACAACCATAGCCCCACCGCTTGATAAAACGAATGATAACGGGCTCTTAGTGACCTTTAAATTACTCCAATAGCTAAACACAAAAAAGAAGCTTGCGAATAACATTAATAAAAGTGAAAAATAAGCCAACATTTCAACTAACATTCTTGATGAAACAATACCATCCATGACTGATAAGGTAAAAGATGCATACGTTCCGCTCATGCTATTTGGAACAGTCATGTTCCAATATTCATACATTAGGTCCTTGAGTGGTGCGTAGTTTTTGAAAATAGTATTATCTCCAATCATTACAACCAAATCATATACGCCATAAGCAAGAATCATAACTATCATACTCATTGCAAAAAATTTAAAAGGCTCACCGTTTACAACTCGATCATAATGTTCGTTAACCGGTGCATTCATTATAGTCGTTACGCTGTTCCAAATTAAGTGCCATAACGGCATAAATGCCATCATCACACTAAAAAATGCAAATACAGATATCAGAATCATTCTTTTCATTTTGGCTTTGCTCGAAGTTGCATCCGTGTTTTCGATATTTGTATATTCATTTGCGTATGTGTCATTTTGAAAAAGTGACAAATCATTTTGTATTGGTGCAGAAAACAAAAAAGAATTCAATATTAGCAAAATAGCTATTATTTTCATTATTCCACTCCTACCGATTCCAGCATGCTAGCAGCATTTAAACCTGCTACCTCTTCCTGTTTTTGAGCCATAAGCTCAACCGCTTCACCTTTTTCAAGTTTCCACTTGTAAAATGGATTAAGATTAATCTGACTAAAGTCATTATAGTCTCGTTCTTTTACTTCTACTTGTGGAGTATAAGCTTTAAAAAGCAATTTCTCTTTAAGTGATATAAATAGATGGCTAAATCCTTCCTCTTGTAAAATATTTATATGATAATTATTTAATATTTTTTCTTTTTCTTTGACTGTAGAATATGATGTGTTTTTACCTTGATTTGAATAGCTTTCATTTTGTTTCACATTTTCATATTCTACACTTCCTACTAAATCAGAAATTGTATTTAACGTACTTGTGTCGGTTCCACCAAACACAACTAAATACTGCATACTCACTAGCAACTCTTGAGATATTTTAACATCAGCTTTTAAGTCCTGGACTCCTATTAAAGTTGCGAACAATTTACTGCGCCCAACCTCTCTTTGCTCAATTAAGATGCGTTCTGGCATCATCTCTTTTAAGCTGTTATATTCATCCTGTAAATGAAGTACCGGTTTATCTGACCAGTTGTTTGGTAAGCTCAATTGATACTTAGTTAATACTGAATATGTTGCAGCACACAGACCTTCTACTGATGGATCGTTTGCACTTAGAAAAAGTTTGCACGGCTCTTTTCTATCGAAAAAATCTTTAACAGTAAAAGTTGGAGAACCTTCTATTATTCTATACCCTATCAGGTATAGTGGAGTCATAAAAGTTTTAATAGATGTAAAAACATCTTTTAAGCTGTTTTGTTTCCCTCCAGTCGCTTCTTGATAAGCGTCTTCATATAGCTTAAATAATAATTCCCACTGCTCAATAACAGTTAAATTATCCTCTTCTGCTTTTATCTTTACTTTTTGAAGATATTTTTGAACTTCTTGCATGGCCGACGAACTAAAGTAATCATCCTTGTCGCCTAATGCTGCATTTTTTAGAGTTTCAATAAAAACTTCTATATACTCCATATCTTCGCCTAAGATATTATGTTGCACACTATCTTTAAGTTTTGGATTTACCAAAATATCAATAGAAGTACCTCTAAAATATATTGGCTCAAAATCAAATTTTTTACCAAATATAACCGCTTTATCATACCAATCCTGCTGTAAAATATTATGAAAGAATTCTGTCTTTCCACTACCGGGACTACCTAAAACCAGCATGGTGCGAGTTAACTTACTAGCCTCTAGGTAATACTCTACTTTTTCACTTTTTTTGCGTAAAAAATTCGGCATTTTTGTTTCAAAAACATAATCATCCCAAAATTTGAAATTATTAACATAGATTCCATCTTTTTTAGCTTTGTTTTTTCTAGCTTCAGATTTAATGGTTTCTATTGGAGTCCATCTATGGCCCGTTATATAAGATTTTGGTGGTGGGTTTGCTGAACTTGCTGCATTACTCCACGTATAAAACATACCGTTTTTTTGAATACTTCCACCATTTAAAAAATACTTATTGAAATTCCAGCCGTAATAAGCAGCTATTGGCGATAACATTAAAGCACCTGCTTCTAAAATCATAATAAATCCTTTGTAGGAATAGAGAGTTATCTCTCTATTCCTTCATCTTGCTTTGGAGCTTGTCCAAATTCTTTTTGTTTTACCATTTCACTCATTTTTGAAAGTGTAGCGGTTAAAGTTGCTTCAAAATCCAAGCCTTGATCAAGAGACATATCCTTAACAGACTTCACCACATCCATAAACTTGTCTAAATTTTTTGTTGATTCAACACCCATACCTATTCCGATCATCATATTTGCAGCTTTGGCTTGGCCAAGAGTCAGTTCACCCAGTGCCTCTTTTGATAACTTACTAAGATCTGGATTATCTTTTAGATTTCCTAATAATTGTAGGGCAGTATCGCGTTTATCTTTAAACCCTGGATCAATATCAACACCATCAGCTTCTTTAGCATGATCAAGAACTACATCACCCATATCCTGGAGTTTTCCAAAAACTTCTTTATATGACATGTCTTTTGGATCTTTTTCTTGCTCTGGCTCTTTTTGAGCCGACTCTAATTCTTTATCAAGATTTTGCATTTTAAGGTCATAATCTTCTTTGCTGATTTCATCTTTTGCATAAGCTTTATCTAGCTCTTTCATTTGATTTTGAGTTTGAGTTTGTTGTTTATACTCAATAGCCAACTGTTCAGCAGCCTGATAAGTCTTAATATCAGCTAGTTCAGCTTTCAGCTGTTTAAGCTCGACTAATAAAGCAATATTCGTTGCAGCTAATTCCGGCTTTTCTGTAAATACAGCTTTTACATCTTGTTTAAAATCATCCCACTTCACTTTTAAATTATCGCGGAATTCTTTCATTGTTACAAAATCTTTAGCAATGGTAAAGAAATTTTTATCCAGCTTTTTGTCAAATTTAGTCATACCCATTTCCACGGGCTCTAAATCTGTAAAGTTGTGTTTTGAATTTGCAAAAACTTTCCCTTGCGGTGTGAGTGCTACGTCTGTACTCTGCACATCCATACGAAATTTATCGTTATATTTAACGCTAGTTGTTCTGCTAAATAACTCGTTTGTTTTATCTTCAATAGCCTCGAATAGATCTGGTTGTTTTTGTTTAAATTCAACAAGACTAACTACTTTATCATTGATTACATAAGCTTTAGCAGTATCATGTTGACTAGCCTTATCATGGATCACTCCGGTCATTCTCCCCGCTACATCTTGAGTAGCTAACTGATAATAATCAACTTTATTCGGATTTATATTGTTTGTTTTAATATTTGTTTTTAAACCAAACTTTGCCATTTTTTGTCCTTTTCTATATACTTCCATCTGGTTTTCCAATCGATGGATTTTTTCTTGCAAGAGATGAATTTCGTTTGCAGACAAGCTCATCTCTTGCACCATAAAATCTTTAAGCCCAATTCGCTCTTGCGAATCATTGTTTTTAAACAGTGTATTATTCACTGCATCATATTTTATTTTATTCTCCAACACTCCTTTATCTTGTTTTAAAATAGTGTAAATTTTAAATATTAAGTCGTCCTTAATTTCAAGGTTTTCAAGGCTTTTTTGCTCCTTGAAATCATAAAGCTTTTGACCAACAACACTATTATTATTTAAACTCTCTATTTCAATTTCATTTTCTGAATTAATTTGTCTAATATTAACCCCATCAATTTCAATATCACCAATATTTACCCCATCAATCTCAATTGAGTTATTTTTATAAAACTCTTTTTCAAAATTTTCTAAATACTCAATCTTTTGCTCTTTAGTGTAGTTTCTGTATTGTTCTTTGTAAAACTTAGTTGACTGATTTATATATTTGATCTCTTTGGCCCTTAAGTCATACCAATACTTTAAATTTTTGTTGTATTTTTTTAAAGCTGATTTTTCCTGAGCCGGTTGTTTCTCAATAAATCTCTCTTCTTGCTTTTCAAGCATGAATTCAATCTTTTGCTCTTTGGTGTAGTTTTCAATAAATTCACGACTAAAAACAAACTCTTTTAGTCTGGTATAGCGTTGATGATGCGGCTCTTTAACTGATAGATACTCATTTAATTTTCTTTCATGAGTTATCTTCATTTCCCCATACTCTTTAAGACGGTCTTGAAACTCCAAAAAATTACGAATATCATCTTTTATGATCATATTTGAGATATCTTGCTTTAGCTCTATATTCTTATCGAATATATCTGCATTAAAACGCTCATTTATGTCATTAGATATCTTATTAGAACGATTATTTTTTGGAGATGCATAACCGTTTTCAATATTGTATTTTTCTTGAAAAGAATCAGTAAAATCAAGATTTTGTTTCACAAATCCTAAAGGACGCAGTTGCTTATTTGTCAACAAATTTGTTTTTGGGATTACTAAATGGATGTGTGGTTTACGAATAACCAATTCACCATTTTTTCCAACATAACTTTTTTGTTTTGGTTGGTGTATCTCAGCATAAGCGTTATACTCTTCAGGCTTATAGCCATGCATGGCAAAAGCCATATATTCATCTATTAGCTTTTTACACTCTTCCTCTGATACGTTATCTTCCTTAAATGATAAAGTTATGTGTTTATACCCTTTGTCTGTAGAATTTAGTATCATCTCGGTTGTATCAATATCTCCAAGTATTGTTACTCTCTTATCTAGCTCATCGCGGGTAAAATCACGACCTGCTTTTCTACCACCCTCCAGATATTCAATAATTCCACTTTTTCCATCGGTATATTCGATTAACATTACAAAACTCTTTTCGCAATTATTTTGACATAATTTAGAATCTCATCCATAACTTCTAAAGCTTTGTTATCTATCGCTTTTTTTGTATGGATGTAGCGTGTTGTTTGGTTTTGGTTATGGGATATATTTGAAACGTGATATCTAATAAACTTTTCAAAACTTTCATTTTTAGGTTTTATTTTAGATTCAAAAATAATTTTTCTAAGCAATGCTGATCTAGACATATTGCTCTCTTTTGATTTTTTATCAAGTTCATCAATCTCTGATTGAGAACATCTAATCTGTACTCTTTTATCTAATTTCATACATAAAATCCTTATTTTTTAAAATGGCGTAAATCGGCAGAACAATGTCTGCTCATGTCTGATTTAGCTATGATGTATGTTGCTTATATAAGCAACAGCAAGGAAGCTATTTGTTAGCACAAATAGACCACCTTGCAAAGGGTAAACCCCTTGAACCCCTTTAATAGAAGTTGATATAAGACACATTAATGCCGTTTTCAGACACTCTCGTGCCTATAACAGTTTCATATACCGCCATTCTCATGTCGTTTATGACTTTATAGTGTCGATTTGTGACAAATTCTCTCGAATTGTGTCTACAACGGCCTTTGCTCTTAGACTTAATTTATATCTTTTGTATAGGCGTCTATACTCTAGTTTATCGCCCCCACTTTTTTCTAAAAAAAGTTGACTAGCTTCTTCAGGTTTCAAACCTTCAGATAGATCCGCTAAATCTTTAATAGTCATATTGTGATTGTTTTGAGCCTGCTTGAAAATGCTTGAAAAAGGAATTAACATATAATTCAAATCTTCTTTCAATACTTTTGCTAAGCTTGGATTGTCGCTAGCTTTGTCACCCATGAAAAACAAAAACTCTTCTGTAAGATTTTCTATATCATGATAAGAATTCAGAATAAAAAGAACGTTATCTTTATTCGGAATACGGTTGTACGTATCTTCTGCATTTGCAGTATCGGAACCGACCATAAAAGGTATTACATATTTAATGTTTTCTTGTGGCTGCTCTGATAATAATTTTAAAATAACATTACTATCATCACCCCCACCCCCATCAACTATAATATCTTTCTCGTTACTCATCGCCTCAAAAAACACATCATCAAGCTCATCATCTGCGTGCTTAACCTTTATCCTTCTTGTTTTGTCTTTTAAAAGTTTACTATCGCTAAAAGTTGCAGCTGTATTATTATTGTTATCAATCTCTAGAACCTCAAAATTATCACTTACCAAAAGTGGTAAAATTTGGTGACTCAATAAACTTTTACCTACACCACCTTTGTTGTTTGTCACTACATATATCATCTTAATCTCCAATCTATTTTTTTGTAAAAAAATCTTTTGCTGAATTTTCAGCTTTTGGCTCTTTATGAGCAACTTTATTATTTGAACCGTCATTCAGTATTCTCGATATTGTTCTATCACTCGTTTTAATTGAATACTCTTTGACTAGATATTCCTTTATGTCTTTAATTGAGTACCCGGTATACTTCAAGTCGATAATCTCTTCGCGGTGTGCGTATGCTGGAACACGCGGAGGATTTTCTTTTTTGAACTTTTCAAGTCTTTGTTTTTGATCTTCTGTCATATTAATACTTTACAATGTTTTTCAAAGGTACTTTGTATTCATGTTTTCCAGAAATGAAATAGCAATACACACCTTTTGCAGTACCTTTAATTTCCATATCTTTTGGCGCTAAAATTCTTTTTCCACCATCGATTCTTATAACTTCAGTACCTTTTTTAAGATAAAAATTTTTGAGATTTTTATTATTAACAGTTTTTTGAAGTTCTGGTTTTTCAACTGCAAACCCATCGTCTAAATACATCCAGCCTGCACCACCACCAGCAGCCATCATCAACAAAACACTCACTGATATTACGAATGTTTTTAGTTTTGAAGTCTTCTTAGGTTTATGCTGCTTTTCAAACTCAAATATTAAAGCCTTGAGCAGCTGATTTGACTCTCTATACTCTTCGGCTATCGGCTTAATCTCTTTTGCTAACACTTCTTTGATGTGTTGGTTTAAGTCTATATCTTTAACCATTCCTTCAAATCGTTTTTTGAACTCACTTAAATCAAGATTTGAAATTGATTCCAACTTTTGAACAACATTAGTAGTTTTTTCAATAGACTCAAGGTCTTTTGAAATTGATGCTAATACAGTTGCTAATCTATTAGTTTCTGCCAAAAAATCTTCAAGCTCCGAGGGATTGATTGATATTGCAGCTTTCTTAGCTGTACTACTTTTTGTTTTTTTATCTTTCACTTCATCCTTCTTCTCCTTTGGTGTTGGTTTTTGTATTTCCTCCTCTAAATTATTAACAGGCATATCATCTTCATCACCCTCAAAAATATCCTCATCTAGTTCATCTTCATCATAAATATCACTCATAACACACCTCCTTAAGTTTGATGTTTGAAATTTCCATTATCTAATCTCCTTTTATTGTTTGATTGCTTTATGTTGTATATTTTGTGACAAATTAGCGAGCATTGTCGAGCCAATATCGTTAGTCTCTATGTTAAAAAAGTCTGTTACGGCTTTATTCCCATTTACCAGCAGTTGATAACTAGCTATAAATTCTATGGCATAGCCTATGAGTTTTGCTGCACTTTTTAAAAAATGAACAGCTACAAATTCTGTTGCGTTATGCGAATTAGACATATTGTCAACCATATCTTGAATCATCATCGAGATCCAGTTTGAAAAAAAGTCAATTGCAAATAATGTAATTGCGATAATAAACACAAAAATCAAAGGTTGGAAGAAAATTATTACTGTTTTAGTTGCAATTTTCACGACCTTCTCAACGCTTTCTTTAGCGAATGCGTATAGCAGACCAAAACTTACCAACCAGTAAGCGAACAGCTTACTAATAAAAAATATGCTGAACATTATTGAGCTAATAACAAACATCCACAGATTTCTTAATGGCTCTATTAAATCTTCTATCAAATCAACTATCATCAAAGATAATGTTATACCAGCAGTTTTTGCAGTAATTGCACTTAAACTATCTCCAAAAAAAGGAATAAAACCTATTGTATTATCAGTAATAATTCGAATTAGATTTGATAAAAACTCATTAAAAGCCCCACCTATAGCGAAAAACAAGACAGAATTTTCAACTGCAAATCGTGCTACATTTATTGCATCAAAATCTAGCAATAATCCACTCCACTCATTACTCTTTTTTGAAGACAAATTTTTAACATCCATGTAGCTCTCATTAATCATAATGAATGAAGCAGCTGCATATCCATATTTAAAATAGTCGCTCCATAATTTTTCTGCAACTAACTCTTGTTCTTCAAAGACTTTTTCTGTGACATCTATATCATTAAAATTATCTATTCTCTTTTGATTATTGAAAATATAATTTGATATGATTCCGTAGTTTTTACGAATATTGAAACACGCATTTAAACTTAATCCTGACTCTTCAAAAGCTGTTTTGTTTTTAACAAAACCTCCTAGGCTGGTGGTGTTGTATGGAGATATCATTACTTCATTTTCTAAAATGTAGTTTGCTGGAACAAATTGATTTTTTCTACTATCATTGTATTTGAAAAAGTCTTTATGGTCATTTTTAAGTTTACGAAGATCATATATATCTATACATTCTGATAAATCATCAAAAGCTTCTTTTTTAGCTTTTTCATATTTAACATTAGCGGCTACTATAGCTTTGGCGCGAGCTACAGATGCTTGCATATCAATGAATTTAGAATCTATATAATTTGCTATAACGCCCTCAGCAACACCATCAGCAAACTCATTTGATGTCATACTTAACAAATTAATCCAATCTTGGATTTCTGATTTAGGAACTTCAAAAATTGTTCCTTGTTCATCAGTATATGTTTTTGACAATTCCGTATCATCCACATTTAAATAGATAATCGTAAATGATGTCAATAGAACTGCTGCAATTTTATATTTCATATTTTTTCTAGCAGTTTCATCACCTCCGCGCTCTAATCCATAATGGACAATATTTGACAATGCTAGACCAGCGACAAGGAATAAAAACAACATAAATACGTCATTTATTATTTTATTATTTTTAATCATAAGCATTAAAAACATATGCAAATTTGGACCAAAAAGTTTTTCAGCGTCGGATTTTTCTGGTTCGTACACTTCATCATTTTTGCTACTATCAAATATATTAGGGATAAAAGAAAATTTTTCATTTATCTCTCTCCCTAATTCTGAAAGTTTTTTAGCTCTTTCTCTATCGTTCTCAACAACTTCATCTACTCTATAATTAATTACGTATCCAGGGTTTACTTGTAATGAACCCATTTCTAAAGTTTTTGGAATATCTATCACCATAGTATTCATCGTCACGACTGCATCTATGATGTCTGTTAGCGTTAGATACACACTATTTGTAGTATCCTCATTATTTCCGAAAATATATCCGTAGTTAGAGCCACTTCCATCATATTTGGATTTTAATGCAAGTTTAGTAAGTTCTAATTTGATTTTAAAAGCCTCTGACGCGTCAATGGCTTCTTCACTTAATTTACCTTGCATATCTGCTTCATTAATAAGATTTATATATTTAATATAATTTTCATTTTTAAATGAAGCCCTGTGAATCTCGGTTAACGGACGAAATGAAGTATTGTCTTTCCAAGTTTGATTTTGAGTAGAATACAGGTGGGGTAATTCATAAACTACACACTCAATCACACCCGTGTTGTAATTAATGTTATCAACCAGAACCATATTTGTCAAACCTGCTTTTTCGGTTAGGGCTGGACAATAAAATTCTATCCCATCAAACTCAAAATCTGATATAAAGTATGGATTAGAAATTGTTACAGTTGGCAAAGCATTCGTTAATTTTTCTAATGACTCCTTCATCATGTCGTCAATCTTAGATGAATTAATATCGTTTTCTGCTGGATCATCAACTTCAATGAGCTTTAGATTTTCATTAGCAATCTCTTCAGCTGATTTTGGTTCTAAGTTTTTGTCGTCGTATGGGTTTCCTGCGAATAAAAAACTAAAAAACAATGCTAGAATTAATAATATTTTAATCATTTTTTAATCCCCCTTTTTTTCTAACAAGTGTTTTTTTTGATAGAGATAAAATACTTTATCGGGTCTTTTAAGTAGAATTAATTCAGTACCTTTTTTAAGTGTGATTAATTTTTTCGATTTTGTTGATATGAAATCAGTTTTTTTTGATAGAGAAGTTTGTCCATAGTCAACTATATTATTCTTTTTCACATGATGGTAAAAGTTTATTCCTAATCTTTTAGCTTTAGCGTCTAGTTTTAATTTTAGGATTTGTTTATCAGCTTCTTCAATTGTTTTGGAAACATTTTGATATTCAGCTTTAATTTTTTCCTTATTTTTAACTAAATTAAAATTTGTATCTTGATACCAATAATAATAACCGCCAATTGCGAAAAGAATTGAAATTACAAAAACTATTATTTTTTTAGAATTTTTGTTTTCAACCTTTGAATCTAAATTTTCATTAACTTTAGATTTAGATTGTTTAGAATTTTTGTTAATTATATCAGTGATCATTCCGCCAAGTAGCTTGTCAAAATAGTTGATAGAATTTGCTGTAATTCTAAATACTAATCTTTTGCTGATATTTGCAATACCAGTTGTTATTTTTTTTAAAAATTTCACTTTGGATCCTTTATAACCATCAAATAAAAAACAATGAATAAGAATAGATATATCACCATTTCGCCACTTGATCCACTTTCGAATCCTAACTTTGCAGTTAAAAAATCAGCGGGTATTCCAATAAAAAAGACCATAACTCCGATAAATAAAATCTTCATAAATGCTCTACCAAACATAACCTACCTCCACATTAATCTGCTAACTACTCTTATAGATCCAACTATGGTTTTAAACAAGAGCAACGCCAAAAAGTAAGCAACCAAAAATAAAATCAGTAACAAACTAAATTCCAAAATATTTCCACTTTTTAGGACAAGAACAATTATCCATAATGGTATAAACAACCTGACCACATAATCTCTAAAAAAACTATTTTCTTTATAGAGAAATGCCACTCTTTTTAATTCACTAACAGCAAACCAAAACAACAACAGAACAGCTACTAATGCTGCTACTAAATATAAAAACTCCATTACGTTTTAAGCCTCCTATCAAGCGAAACACACAAATAACGAATATTCGGATAATCTTCACTTTGAAAACTATGATTTTTTAAGACCTGGTAAGCTTCTTTTTTCTCTAAATCATTCAAACCATTCCATATCTTTTGTGTATAGTTCAATTGCTTTATCGAATCATTTAGTTTTGAGGCAATCTTATAATCAAGTATGATCTTTCCAGAACACATTCTAGGTATTGGCAAAACTTTAATCTTATTAATATCCACTACCTCTTTTTCAAACATATTAGTCTGAACCTCGCTACTATGCCCATCAGTCACTACTAGAAAAACAAACAAAATTATCATTAAAACCAAACCAATATCTTGTTTTTTAGCTTTTAATTTTTCAGTAAAAGTAAGTTTTTTAAAAGCCTCTTTATCTTTATTTTCTTTTATTCTCGCAGCATGCTTCCAAAACTCTTCATCTCTTTCAGTGTATATGGTAGATCTGTTTGTATCTTCTACATTGTCTTGCTTCTTCATCTTGCTTCCTTTTGTTTTAATTTCTGTCTCAAAAACTCTTTTCTTTGAGTTCCATTCAATGCTTTAAATTGACAGTAGGTCAATACCAATTTGTGAGTATTTCTTTTTATTTTCAACTCACTTTCGCCTTTCAACCGCCATTCTTTAGCAAACCTATCTCTTACCCTCGTTAAAAACGACCTTGGATTTATTGACGACATCTGATACCCATTAAGTACATAGTTCTCATGAACTCGCTTTCCTTGAGCTGATAACCTTTTTCATCTAACCATTGCTTAAACTTGCTAATTTTGATTTTTTGATTACCCTCACCAAACTCTTTTCGATAGCTTAAAATCGCCGCTGCTGTAGTTGCAACTTTCATCTGCTTCTGCATAACCATACCCCTTAGTCCATCTCTAAGATGGCTCTTAAAGTGTCTATATCACCCTCAGAAACATCATTACGTCTAGGTTTTAACTCTCCTGTTTCCTGTGAGTACTCAATCACATAAAATTGGTCTTCTAGTGTTTCTTTTGAGTAGTCAATAAAAGCAATTCTATTTTTCTCGTGAACAACCACGCTAAACCCAATAGCTTTAACATCACTAATATATTTTGAAGAGTCTTCAAAATCCTCTATACTTTTTTCTACTTCCTGTTTTCGTATTTTCAGTTCATTTAATCTCTCTACTTCATCCCAAAATGACAGATTATTCTTCTTATTAATAATTGTCTGTTCAACCTCTTTATTTAAAGCTTGTAGCTCATCGATACTCATTTTTTGTAAATTCATAATTTTTTTCCTAGTAATTAAATGCTAAATAAAGGTGTAAGGGAATTTTTTGTATCATTGCAGATATAAACCCTTGCTATTTATTTAGTTTTGGTTTTCAACAAGTCTTAGTTCTCTAATTTTGGTCGAGGCGAGGACTAGGACGACTATGCTACTTCAGTTTTATCACAGCTTTTATTTTCAATAAATTTAGCTACATCGTTAACAGTAAATTCTACAGTCCCATTTTCATTGTTAAATGGTGGTATCTTCTCTTTTCTGTTTTGATGAATTGCTTGATCAATATAGCCAACACTTTTATTCATTAGTTTTGCTACCTGTTTTTTATTTAAAACTAGGGACCCGCCGTGCTGCTCAAAAATAAATTTTGCTAATTCAGTCATTTTATTTCCTTATTTATAATTGAAGCAGCCTAAGCTACTTCACTGTTGTTAATATGCTCTAGGAGATCACTTTTACTGTAAAAACCATCTAAGTCAACACCTAAGTTACAATTACCGTTATTGCACTCCTGAACCCAATTTAAAGGTGCCTCACCATAATATATTCCAAATGCAGATACGCCACCATCACAATCAATTCCCATGTGTTCAAAAGTAAAACCTCTATTCACAGACTCTAGTTCAGTAGCTATATTATTGGCATGTTCTAAAATGTTTTGGCGTGCGATTTCTACAGCCTCATCATAATCTTCATCATCAATTTTTGCATTATGTACTTTTTCTGCTTGAGCTTTAAGTTCGGCTAATATAGCTTTTCCTTTTATCAGTGGCGTGAGGTTTAAATCCGATATTTCTTTTCTGTTTTGATTTGACATTTTATTTTCCTTAATTCTTGTTTTTGAGATAAACTTCAATAAATGTAGTTCTTATTAAAAAACTTTAGTTATTTATCTCAATAGATACAATAATTATAGTAGATTATAAAAGGATTGTCAAGGAAATAGTACAATTATTGTATATTTTTATAAATTTATGCATATTTTTATAACTATAGATACATATATAGTACTTTACGCACATAAAACAACCACTTATAATCTTAATTATGTCGGATTTTTACTCTCATCTAATAAACATACAACTATTGTATTATTTTATATACTTTTCAGTATACTGCTACATATACAATAATATTTAGAGGACATTCCAATGAGAGAAGATGATATATATGTAAAATTATTTGGGTTCGGTTCTAATACTACATACTACACATGGAAAAAAGATCCTAAGCGTGTAGTTTTTAAATTATTAGATAAATACTTTACTAATAATGAGTTGATAGAATTTATTAATACTGGACAAATAAAGCGTTTGGAAAAAACAAAATATGATTTGAAGTTTCAAAAAATAATTGACATTAAGTTAGATGATTTATATTCTAAACTTAAAGAAACTGGTTTACAAGACACTTACATATCTGGGGCTATTCGTTTTTTTTCTAATAATACATTTGAAGATATAAAAAGCATAAGTAATTTAAGAGAAAGTTTTTTTGGATGTATGTGGGATAATGTCAACACATCAGATTCTCTGAAACCTGTTAACGTACATAATTTTATTAACCTAATGAATAAAATGAGTGATCTAGAACTAGAATACTTTTTATTAAAGTATGACAAGTGGACTGTATTTGTTTCTAAGAATTCAATGGATGCTTTTATGGATACATTAATGGCTATAAGTGAAAGAAATAAACTCTTACATACTGATAACAAAGAAGCTTAATGAACTAACTAGTGAACTTCTTTATTTCACCACCCGTAAATGTCTCAGTATATACACGTGAAGTAGTCTGATGTATTGCTTCGCCTGTATATACAACCTCGTAACTATCAATACCAAGAATTCTGATTTTATCTATTACTCCTTCATCATATTTGCCTAATATTCTTCTACCAATATAATCGTCAATATTTATTTCGACTATATCCGATAATTGTTCAATTGGTTTTTTAGTATTTTCCTTTTCAAGTTTTCTTTTTTCTTCAACCTCTTGAATAAACTGTTTGTAATTCCTCAAAGTCTTGTAATGTTTTTTATGTCGATAATCTAAAAGAACCTCTTTTATCTGATTTCTATAGTTTGAAAAAGAGCTTTTAATCGTCTCCCCATTTTTGGTGACTTTCTTCACGTAATCATCCAAAAAAGTCAAATCTAGCTTTTCTACCCTTTCATCCTCATCATCTAAAGGAAGTCTTTGTCTTTTGATAATACTATTATCTAAATTGATATTATCAACATACGTAAGTTGACATTCTCCACTTACGGATGAAATGTCGTCACCATCGGTATTTGAAGCATGAATTGAAACTTCTATCTCTTCTACGTAAATTGACTTTATCAACTTACCTAAGTGAGACTTGTTTAAAGTGTAATAAGTCACCCTTGTCATCGTTGTTTTTTTGCTTACAATTCCAAGTTCTTCTAATTTTTTATACGCTGTCCTAAACTCATATTTAGTAAACCCTAGTTCTTCCGTCCAACTATCTCCATTACGATATAGTTCATGACTAGAAGAAGGTTTTTCGATGAATTTGTAGAATGGTTTATAGCTATTGTTAGATGCATGAAATATTAATTGTTGCAGCAATATTGTAGCTGTGACACTTCCTGTCAACTTATTTAATTCTTTTCTATAGACTATTAAATTTTTATCGTCTGCAAGAACCTGCAATAATATATCATTCATTTGTAAGTTTTTGACTCTGGATTTTAATTTGAGAATTTTGTAAAAATGAAGTTTTGGGAGCCAACCAAACTTCTAAAATTACTCTCTGCAAGAAACTCAAAAAGAGTTGCTAACAGGCTTGGTTGGCTCCCTGCAGAGAATAATTTAAACGTGCAGAGATTATAACAATTTGGTAAAGTTTTTGCCTGAGTTAAATAACCCTTTTATATATTATTATATATTTTTATATTCACACATATTCTTTTATATTTACGCATTTTGAAAATTTAAAACTTAAAAAAATAAATTAGTTATGTAAAGTTTTTGTAGCTTCATGCCTCTTATTTGGTATTAAATGAGCATATCTCATAGTCATTTCTAGAGTTTTATGACCTAGCTGTTCTTTAATATGTAATATATCTAATCCATCCATAGCCAACCATGAGGCGTGAGTGTGTCTCAAACTATGTATTGTTATGCGCTGCTTGCTATCAGCTTCTTTATTGCCATCTATAGCATTATCAACCACCATTTGCCATGTCTTGCTCATTCTTTCTAATTTTTTATCCAAAGAATTCGTAAAAATGTAGCTTGATGTTTTATTATTAAATCGTTCTTCTATAATATTTCTAACTAAATCATTCATATACACATATCTAGCATTACCATTTTTGGATGCTTTAAAAAATATCATATTTATTTCAAAGTTTACATCAGTCCATGTTAGTGCCGTCACTTCACTAAATCTGGCACCCGTATAAAGTAACATAACGGTTAACTCATAATGAATTTTATTGTCATATTGATCAAGTTCTTCCAATATAACATTAGCCTGCTCTTTGCTAAGAAAAGCTAAACGAGCATTATCTACAACTGGCATTCTAACCTTACCACCACTTATAGGATTTGTGAAATTCTTTATGAGCTCATTTTTAATAGCGTGATTTATTATATGTCTCATTAAACCAATGTAATGTTTTATAGACTGTGCTGCATAACCTTTTTGTATATACAGCTCTTTAAACTTCTCTATGTCTTTTGATTTGATTTTTTTTACTTCTTTTTTAGAGAAAACAGGACCAATATGTAAGTCATAATATTGCTTATCATCTTTATGACTTTTTTTATTCGATTCAGCCCATTCATAATAATGTTTCCAAGCTTCTTCAAGCGTAAACTTATTTTTATTACGAAGACTTTTAAACGGAGACTCTTCACCAGTAGATAATTTATGCTTTACTTCTATCAAACGATCATATGCGTCCTTGACAGTAAAGTTAGATTGTTTTGTTTTTACACCAACTTTCTTTTTAACTGGCTTTCCGTTTTCATCACGGTAGTTTATGTAGTATGCTACATTACCATTTTTTAGTTCATTGATCCATACTCCATCATATCTTCCACCAGCTGGTTTTAATGCCATTTTAAGTACCTTAATTGTTTATATTTTGTATTATACATTTTTTTACTACAGTTTTTACTACAAAATATAAAAAGATATAAAAGAATATGTGTGAATATAAAAAGCTGTCAACACAAACAAGACACCTATTATAGGAGATTATAAAAGGATATGCTTAAGTTTAATAAAATATAAAAAAACCTAAAGAACTGACTGAAAATCATTGTGTCCTTGGTTCGATTCCGAGACAGGCCACCACTTCAAAACCTATTCACTTTAAAAATAACACATTTTTTATCATTTATAACTTTTGGGTACTTTTTTTGCTAATGCAAACTATATTATAAATTATTGGAGAAAACTATGCAATACCAAAAAGTAGATATAAACGATCCTGATGCACTTATACTTGAAGAACTAGAACGTGAATTTGACTTTTCGCAATACGATCTTGATGAAAAAGACATACTTAGAACCATAAAGATAAACAAACTACTTACTCGATACAAAGATGTTTTTGAAAGAGAATACGGACTTCAAACTTTTTATGTTATAGCAAAAGCAACACCTATTAACCTCACATCCGTATTTAAAATCATTAACTTAGACAAAACAAAATTTTTAGATCTTATAAAAGAGATGCGATATTATGAGCTAATCGATATTGATTCAGGTAATGTTATAGAACTTACTAAAAAAGGGAAACAATTTGCCAAAGAGTTGGGTGTAGATATTTTTTTATAATCTTGAATAACTTGAGAAGTATTTAAAAGTTATATTTTTTAAATACTTCAGCTAATTCTTGTGTTGCTAAAACACCAATATGGCGGTAAACTTCAGTACCATTTTTATCGTAGATGATCTGAGTTGGTATCATTCTGATCTTAAGCTCATACGCAGATTCACGATCTTTTTTTACATTTATAAAGTGTATATTATATTGTGGATTTTTTTGCACCACTTTGTAAAGCATCTCACCCATGATCTTACAACTGCGACAACTATCAGATCCAACCTCTAAAAAGTAAGGCTTACCCTTACCTATGCTTTGTTTTACATATGTGTATTTACTCTCTTTTAACATATGTAGATCTGCCATTGCACTGTATCCTAATGCCATTATAAGTAGTGATATAATTATTTTCATTTTTTATCCTAAATTTGTAAATAAGCTTGCCATATAAAATACACTCCAATTAGTATCAACATTAAAGCAAAACCTTTGTTGATATACTCAGATACTTTTGCTAAGCTTATATTTGAAACGATACTTTGAGTAAATCCCACAGATACTCCAGCTATTAAAAGTAGTATAGAGTGACCAAGTGCAAACGTTAAAATCAGCCCATAAGCATAGACATATCCACTGTTTGCAGCCACACTTATAATTGCTACAAGTGGTGCAGATGCGCACGGAGTACTAACCAAGCCAAAAATTAGCCCTATTAAAAAGCCACCAAATAATCTATATTTTATAAGACGTAGTACTATTAAAGACTTGTCTAGCACTGGAAAAATGCCCCAAGCATAAAGTCCTATTAAAATACTAAAAATACCTGCCAAAATATAAGCCCACATTGGAGCTACGGAGAAAAAACCTCCAAATTTTGCGACTATAAGACCTAAGATTGAAAAACTAATCATCACACCTAAAGCAAAGAGTGTGGCAAAAGCATAGGTATAAAAAATTCTTTTTCTTCCCACTAGATCTTTATTTAAAGCAACTGAACTTCCAACAAGTAATGGGACTGAAACGAGTGAACATGGAGCAATAGCTGTAATACTTCCAGCTCCAAAAGCACCTGCAAATGCCAAGATAGAGTTGGATTCAAGTAAGGCTAAGATACTCTCTTGCAAAACTACTCATTTATAAGTGCTACCACTTCATCTACACTCAAGACTTTACCACTGCTTCGTACTTTTCCATCAATTACAAGTCCAGGTGTACTAAGCACTTGATACTCCATAATTTTCATTAGATCATCAACTTTTTCTATCTGCGCAAACTTGCCACTTTTAGCCACTGCTTCTTTTACAACTTTTTCTAAAGTCACACATTTTGTACAACCCGTTCCTAAAACTTCTATTTTCATCTTTACTCCTTAATTTTATTTCATTTCACGCACCATCGGTGCTAATTTATAGAATCGTATTAAATATAAATCCCACTAAAAGTATTGCACTTGCAACTATCCCAAAAAAGATAGCTATAAGTTTCATACTTAAAACTCTTTTTAATATCATAGCCTCAGGTAAACTAAGTGCTACAACTGCCATCATAAAACTAAGTGCTGTTCCAAGTAACATTCCTTTTTGAGTTAGTACCTCAACAAGAGGTAACATCCCTGCTGCATTTGAGTACATTGGGATACCCATAAAAACCGCTATTACTGGTGCGTACCAAACATCTCCACCTGCATATTTTGCTATAAAATCAGCAGGAACATAGCCGTGTATAAAAGCACCTACTGCTATTCCTATGATTACATAGATATATATCTTGTTAAATATATCTTTAGTTCCTGCCCATGCTTCTTTTAGTTTAACCTTTATTGGTATTTGATTACTCTCTAAGGTAGAATTATCTCGACACAATGGCTTTACCTCTAACAAAACCTCTTCCTCAAGTTTTAAACTTCCTATTATCAGTCCTGCTATTATTGCAATAGTGAGCGAGAAAGCAATATATAAAAGAGTGATCTTTAAACCAAATAAAGAAAACAATAAAGCAATAACAACGGCATCACTAAGTGGCGCAGATATTAAATAACTAAATGTTACACCCAAAGGGATTCTAGCTTGTAAAAATCCTAAAAAAAGCGGTATAGCACTACATGAACAAAAGGGTGTAAGCATCCCAAAAAAAGCTGCAAATATATGTCCAACTATCTTATTTTTACCACTAATATAATCACGAACTCTCTCAATAGGAAAAAAACTTCGTAAAAGTGTTACAAGGTAAACTATGGTTATTAAAAGTATAAATATTTTGAGCGTGTCAAAAAGAAAAAAATGTAAAGCTTCTCCAAGGTGGGTACCCTCTTCAAAACTAAATATTTCAAATATTATATATGCACTTAAACTCTCCCAATAGTTAAACATTTAGCAAAGTTCCCCTTGTACAATAGGAAGTAACTCTTTTTCTATAAGGTTTAGTGTTTTTTCATACTCATATTCTGCCTTAGTACTTGGATCTTCAAAACCAATATGGATAGTTTTAACAGCTTTTGGAAATACAGGACAAGTTTCTTTTGCATGTTCACAAACGGTTATAATTAGGTCAAATGGAGTATTTATTAGGGTATCTATCACTTTTGAGTGGTATTGTTCTTTCCAATACCCTTTTTTCTCTAACAATGCTTTTGCAAGTGGATTTACTACTCCACTAGCTTTAACTCCCGAACTTTGTGCTTCAACACACTCACTCAATTTTTCATTTATTAAAGCTTCTGCCATTATAGATCGACAACTATTACCCGTGCAAAGTACCAATACTTTTTTCTTCATATATTGCATTCTCCTAGTTTTGATGTTTTTTTTAGAGATGGAAGTTCTATATCTATATAACGGATCTCATCAAGTGCTTCACTACGAAATTTATCAAGTGGACTTCTTATGGAATAATATGCCCAAGTACCTTTTCTTTGCACCTTTATAAACCCAGCTTCTTTTAGTATCTTTAAATGACGAGATAAACGTGACTGTATCATCTCTAAGGACTCCTGCAAGTCACACACACAACACTCACCATGTAGATCTAGGAACCTTAGTATTAAGATTCTAGTTTCATCATTTAAAGCCGATACACTTTTTAAAAATATCTCCACACCATTCTCCTTTAAAAATATAAGTGTATCGCAATTAAAACAATTAATCAAGATATGTTGATATATAGATTTTATTATGCTATAGTTTCGTTCAAAAATACAAAAGGGTTATCCATGTCACTTGCAATAGTAGTTTTTTTACTTACCTTAATCTTTGTAATCTGGCAGCCAAAAGGACTTCAGATTGGTACAACTGCTGTTGTTGGAGCTATTGTCGCTTTAGTTGTTGGTGTTGTAAATTTTACAGATGTTCTTAGTGTAATCGACATTGTTTGGGATGCTACACTTTCTTTTATCGGGATAATCATCTTATCTATGATACTAGATGAGATAGGATTTTTTGAATATGCTGCTATTAAAATGGCAAAGCTCAGTGGTGGAAATGGGCATAAAATGTTTGTGTATATATTACTTCTTGGAGCCATTGTAGCTGCATTTTTTGCAAATGATGGAGCTGCTCTAATACTTACACCCATACTTCTTGCAAAAATGAAATATCTAAAAATGAAGCCCTTAGCAATTTTTGCTTTTTTAATGGCAGGAGGCTTTATAGGTGACAGTGCATCTAACCCACTCGTGATCTCTAACCTTACAAATATAGTTACAGTTGGATACTTTAACATAGGTTTTATAGAGTATGCTAAAAACATGTTCTTACCAAACCTTTTGGCCATCTTTGCTTCGATCGTAGTGTTGTGGATCTACTTTAGAAAAGATATACCCTTTAGCATAGATGTATCAACACTACCAGAAGCATCCAGTGTTATCAAAAATCAGACTATGTTTAAAATATCTTGGTTCTTTTTAGCTTTTTTGATGCTAGGCTACTTTGTAGGAGATATATATAAACTGCCCATCTCTGTTTTTGCTCTTGGTGGATCTTTAGTCTTTTTTGCCATAGCAAGGTACTACAAAAGTATAAAACCAAAAAAAATCATACAAGAAGCACCGTGGCAAGTTGTATGGTTTAGCATAGGACTCTATGTCGTCGTGTATGGTCTTAAAAATGCAGGTTTAACAAATGTCATAGCTTCTTGGATTCTTGAGTTAAACAATTATGGAGATACAATAGCTGTTATTGGAACTGGATTTTTGTCCGCTATAGTTAGTTCTGTTATGAACAATATGCCCACTATTATGATCATGGATATAGCAATAGATCAAGTAGGATATGTAGGTAATGAGGCTTTAGTCTATGCAAATATTTTAGGCTCTAACTTAGGACCAAAAATGACACCAATAGGCTCATTAGCCACCTTACTTTGGCTTCATGTATTAGCTCAAAAAGGTGTGAAAATCACATGGGGTGAGTATATGAAAATTGGACTTGTTATCACTCCACCCGTGTTATTTGTAGCACTTTTAGGCTTAGTGTAAAAAAATAATCTATGATTTGTTTTTTTTAGATATAATACCGCTTCAAACAAGGGGCTGACTTGGTTTCGACGGGACTTAGTAGCATATGATAGCATGTCGGACTGAGCACTTCCGTTATACGGCTCAACAATTGTTAAACGCAAACAATACAAATTACCGCCCAGCTTTAGCAGTAGCTTAAGTTTTTAACCCCGGCTCACGTCGGCGGGCTGCCTCACCTATGGACTCTGGATAGATAGGATTCGAGGTATAACCCTTATGCAGATATATTTTAAGTGTGTCTCCACTTAAGATGAACGCTAGAGGCTCGCTTGGTCTAGCTTTGCAAGTTGTGTGAAGCCAAGTTAAACTTAACAACTTTTCTAAACATGTAGAAGTTATGTGTAGCTATGTTTCGGACTGGAGTTCGATTCTCCACAGCTCCACCATTTTTCTTTTCCTAATATGATATAATTATCCCAACAATAAACTACAAAAAGGCTTCTTTGTGACTAAGTCTAATATACTAAACTATCTTACAGAGCATTACAACGAGTTTCATTCAAAGTATAATGTCGAAAAAATAGGCTTGTTTGGTAGCTATGCTAGAGATGAAGCTAATGAAGACAGCGATATAGACATAGTCGTAACGATGCAACCTAAACTTTTTGATATGATGGCTATCAAAGAACAAATAGAAAATGATTTACATAAAAAAGTTGATATTGTAAGACTAAGACCAAAAATGAATACTTATCTAAAAAATAGAATCTTAAAGGATGGTTTGTTTGTATGATAAAAGCCTAGTTATAGACATACTAAACCAAATCATAGATGCTATTGAAACTGTTGAAGAAAGATGTAGTTTTGCAAAATCTCAAGATGACTTTTGTGATACTAAAGAAGGTCAAGAGAAATTAGATGGTATTTGTATGAAGCTTATTGCCGTTGGTGAGAGTTTGAAAAATATCGACAAAATTACAGACAAGAAACTATTAGAACAATACCCTTCTATAGAATGGAAAAAAATCAAAGGTATTAGAGATTTTATCTCTCACCATTATTTTGATTTAGATGCAGATGTTATATTTGATATTTGTCAAAATGAGATTTCAAAACTACTTTTAGTTTTGAAAGAGATAAAAGAAGATTTATCTTAAAACAATTCGCATAAAACAACAAAGTGTACTATTTTATGTACAATTTTTTACATATTTAACTAAAACATCCCTCAATAAGCTTATATTTCATTCTCCACAGCTCCACCATTCAAATCTTTCATCTTCATTTTAACTTTTATTATAAACTTATACCTATTCAAGATTTTAAAAAAGAAATATAATTAAATTAGAGGGGCGATTAACCCCCTCTATGTCAATAAACTTTAGTTAGATAACCAAGTATCAACAACAAGACTAAAAGTCTTAAAAGCATAACAATCCTTCAAAAGGACACTCCCACCCAACGCTACCCACTATTTAGCTAAAAATTAACCAAAAAAAAAGGGCTAGAACCGAAGTCCTAACCCTTACAATGCCCAAAAATAGATAATCAGTCTATTTATAAAAGGTGTTGTTATGCTTTACAAGATGAATTATATCGTATTATTATAAAAACTAAACTATCCTATATCTTTTCCATTAAACAAATAATATGACAATCTGACATATTTTCAACACCTAGAAAAAATTTGCTATAAACTTATAAAATAAATACTAAATGCAAGTGATTAAACAGGAGTAGATTATGAATAGTATAGATGATTTTCTAATTAAACTAAGAATATTAGTTTATAATATGAAAAAAAAGATGTTAAGAGTTTAAAAATGGGACATCATGGAAACTAAACTAGATCTAGATCACACTATAATTCTCATTGTAAACAAAGAGGATCCACGCAAAACCGAACACATAAGTGAGTACATAAAAAACAAGTACAACAAAACACTTCATCTTACCCACGAACTTTTACCTAAAACAACTGATACAAACACCCTTTACTTACTCTATCTTAACGATGAGGACATTAAAAAGTTTATCTCAAAAAACATAAGTAAAAAACTAAACATAGCCCTACTTCCAAACGAGTACAACAAGTTCGCCACAAAAAGCTTCGGCATCTGTAAAAACCTAAACGAAGCCATAGATGACGCATTTGATCTTAAAAGATACACCACCGTAGATCTACTCACATGTAACGATGAAGCTGTCTTTCACGATGTCACACTTGGCGATGTTCACGGTCTAAGCGACACCATAGAAAAACAAACAAAACTTGTACGGCTCAAAAGCTTTTTCAAAAATTTGCAAAACCTGCAACTCCAAGACTTTAGCTTTACAACCCAAAAAGAGTACGATTTAAACACGGCAGCCGCAGGAGTTATGATCTTAGAACACAACATTATTGGGCATCGTGAAGATGTTTTAAATGAGCGTTTTTACATCAACGACGGGAAGCTAAATGCCTTCATATTAGCACCAAAAAGCATACTCTCTTATGTGTACTACCTAGTTATGATATTTTTCTACGCGCATTTTAAACTTAAAACCCTTCCAAAAAGCATAGGGCTGATCAAAACTTCCAAACTCAACATTACAAGTAAAGAAGCCATAAACTTTAAAATAGACAACAGCTACCTAAGTGCAAAAAGTATAGATCTTAAAGTTCTTAGCAAAGCCCTAACCATTGCCCTTGGACGAGAGATCGAAAACTTAGAAGAGTCTAAAAAACCACACTACGACGACAAAGAGATCATAAAAACAAAAGACCTTCCATCGGGTGAAGTAAAACAGATGTTATTAAAAGAAAATATTCCATTTTTTAAAAAAGCACAAGAAGATGACTTTAAAGAGTTGTTTATCTCCCTAAGAGAGAGTGCAAACTTAAGTTCTGTTTTTATTGTTTTAATGGTGTTAAGTACCTTGCTTGCCACCACTGGACTTTTTCAAAACTCTGCTCCTGTGATCATTGGTGCTATGATCTTAGCTCCTTTAATGGCGCCTATTATCTCACTCTCCATGGGTGTGGTAAGAAGTGAAAATGAGATGGTAAAAACAAGCATAAAAACCCTCTCTTATGGAATCTTAACAGCTCTTTTATTTTCCGTTATTCTTACCTATTTTATGCCACTTACTATCGTAACCGATGAGATGCGTGGACGTCTTAACCCTAACCTTCTTGATCTCATGGTCGCTATTTTTTCAGGTATTGCAGGTGCGTATGCTAACTCAAAATCAGAAATTGCAAAAAGTTTAGCAGGAGTTGCCATTGCCGTAGCACTTGTACCTCCGCTAAGTGTAACGGGAATAGGTATAGGCTGGGCAGATCCAGACATGGTATTTGGAGCATTCTTGCTCTTTATTACCAACCTTGTGGGAATCACAATAGCAGCTTCACTTACCTTTTTGGTACTTGGTTATTCGGCTGTTCATCGAGCGAAAAAAGGGGTCTTATACACCTTTGTGATCTTAACATTCATTAGTATTCCATTGGTATTTTCTTTTAATAAAGCACTTGAACAAAACAAGATCTATGATCTGCTTCAAAACAAAACCTTTACACTCAACAACAAGAAGGTCACTTTAGGTCTATCTTATGTAGACCTAAGTAGCAAGACGCCAACCTTGCATATTAACACTTACAGTATAGATCTACTGAAAAAAAATGACTTGCATAACTTAAAACTACACTTGCAAAAAAACTTAAAAAAAGATATAAAACTAAGTATTGTTACCCATACAAAAGTTGAATAAAATGAAAGTGAAAAATTTTGATTGAAAATACAGCGTGTTCAAATTGTACTTGTCCTATAAACTATGATTGTGACAAATTTAAACTATTTTTCGAAGGTAAATACACTGTTGTAGAAGAGTACCAACACAACCATGACTATACTTGTGACTTTAAAGAGGATCAAGAACAAGACACTGCTTCTCAAAGCCTTGCTCAAAACTCTCTTTTTTAATTTCCGTACACTCTGTTGTAAGCACTCATTCTTTTGGATACTTTTTTAAGATAGTGTTTTGGTTCATCCCATCTTAGATCTTTTAAAAGCTTTGCGTACACTTGTGAAGGTGTCAGTTTATTGATCAAAGGTGCTGCTTTTTTCATGTTGTATGTTCGAGTAAACGCCCACGCTATGTTTCCAGCCCCCGTATTGTAAGCAGCTATGGCACAATAAAGACGACTCTCAGGATTTTTAATAGCCTTTAAATAACGGTAATACAATATATGTAAATACGCTGTCCCCATGGTAATGTTGTTTGTACTGTTGTAAAGGTATCTTCCTGTAACCAATCTTTTTTTCTTATAAAGATATTTGTACGAGTCTATTCCTGCCGTCTTTGGAACAATTTGCATCAAACCAAATGCAGGTATATGAGAACGTGCTCTTGGGTTGTAACTGCTTTCTGAGTGCATAATAGCAAAAACCAAAGAAGCAGGAAGCTTTTGGATCCTTGCATGTTTAAAGATCTCGTCTTTGTAGAGTTTTGATCGTTTTAACATTGTGTCATTAGGTAGATCTACTTTTATGGAGTAGATCTTATGATATTTGACTTTTTTAGATTCTTTTTCTTTGATATTTTTATTTAAAATATTTTTATTTACATAGTTATACACCAACTTCTTAGTAGGCATTTTTTTAAACACCACAGTAGAAAGAATCGGTTCAGCATTTACTTTAGCATCGGCAACACCATCTGGTATTGTTATTTTTGCTAACTTTTTCTCTAAGGGATCGGTATCTTGAAGCGTTTTTGTGTCTATGGTGACAGCTTTAGCAAGTGCCACTTGTAAATTTTCTTTCGCTTGTTTTGGTGAATTTGCTATGGTTTCAAGGATAATAGTATTTTTTGAAAAATCCACATTTGTTCTTGTTTTTTTGTCCTCTGTGTAAGAGATCCACGTTCTTTTTGTTGAGAGTTTTGGTTTTTCCCAGTACACGCCCAACTCTTTTTTATACTCTTCAAATGCTTTACTTTGCGAGTCTTGATACGCTTTAAAATTTTCTTCTTGCGTCTTTTTGTAAGTGTTAAAGCTTTTGTTTTGTTGTTCTTGAAATTCTTGCGCATTCTGAGCTAGAAGCGACATACTCAACGATGTTACCAATAATAAAATTTTAATCATGCAATATCTTCTTGTGTTTTTACACAGTTTCTTCCACTGTTTTTAGCTAAATAAAGTGCTTGATCCGCACGGTTTATCACCTCATCCATCTCATCCCCTTCAATCACCGTTGATACACCCAAACTAATGCTTATATGTCCAACTAGATCTATCTCTAAGATCTCCACCTGTTTTCGTAACTCTTGGGCTATTTTTGTAGCATTTTTCAAATCAGCCGTAGGTAAAAGCACCACAAACTCTTCACCACCCCATCGTGCTACTATATCTATATTTCTGAGTGTTTTTAAAAGTGTATGCGCCACTTGAATTAAGACACTGTCCCCGACATTATGCCCATAAGTATCGTTTACATTTTTAAACTTATCAATATCTAGTAAGATCAATGACATATCGTTGTGTCTTTGTACCATTGAGGTGTACGAAGAGAGGTAAAGTTCTGAAAATTTGTACCTGTTGTACAAACCCGTTAAACTATCGGTTGACGCCATGGTTTCAAATTCTCTGTTTTTGTTTGTCAACATGGAGTTTATCTCGTGGAGTTCTTCTTGGTATTCTTTCATAAGTGTTGCCCACTTAGAGTAGGTCAAAGAGATCAACTCTTTTTGCGATACAATACCTGCTAACTTTGTATCTTCATCCACCACTACAACCCGTTTGTACTTTTTCATCTGTACAAATTCCAATGCCTCTTTGATCGAAGCATTTCGGTCTATGTAATCAACAGGAGAAGACATAAATTTTGACACTTCCACATCAAGTTGAACTTTTTGTTTAATAAGTATCATCAAATCTTTTGTTGTTAAAATTCCTATAGGTTTCATATCTTCAACAACAATCACATTGTCCAAAGAACCATTTACCATGTCTGACAACAAATCAGAGATGATCGTATCTTTAGATACCCATTTCATTTGACGACCCACTTTTAAAAAGTCAATTAATCTGTAATTATCCATTAAGGTATGTGGGTCTATGTGGCTTGTTATGTCAGTATGCGTTACTAAACCATATAAAGAGTTGTCAGCATTAACCGCACAAATGTATTCAACAGAATTATTCAAATATTCAATAGTGTTTAAAACATTTTCATCGGCTTTAATAGTAGGAAGACACTTTAGATCCAGAGCATCTAAACTAAGGTGTAGATCTACCTTGTTTTCTTGAATTTTTAAAACATCCAACACTGTTAATATTTTGTAAGAGGCATTGTCTTGTACAATAATATTTCTATGATCATTTTGAAGCATCATATCTATCGCTTCTAAAATTGAAACACCGATGTCAACATATATAACCTGCGTTGATGCTACATCTTTTATTAAAGGGAACTTCATATTAAACCTAGTTTTAAATTATAATAAAAACATATACAGTACTTTAACATTATTGGAGTAAAAAATCTTTTAAAGACTCCACTTGTGACTGATCAAAACTGTTGGTTATATCGAGTAGTTTCTTTTTTGCATTGACATGACACTCTCTACAATCTTCAAAAACTTGATGTTCAGGTATATTTTTTGGATCTAGATCTTCTTGAGCATGACAAGAAAAACACTTCTCACCACATTCAAGCACCGACTTTTTATTTGGAGAGTGACACTTAATACAACTTAACATAGGGCGATGTTCTTTACTTGTATCAATCCCTTTTATAAGTTTCGGGTGACAAGTAAAACAATCACCCATATTTGCATACAAAGAGAGTGAAATGGTAAATAAAATAATTAGTTTTTTCATAAAAGAATTATAACAAATTACTATTTACTTGACACTAACCTCTATCTTACCCTCTTTCATATCAAATACAACTTTTGAACCCTCAACCACATCACCTTCTAAAATAAGGTCAGCCAATCTGTCCTCTACGATCTCATACAAGGCACGTTTAAGAGGTCTTGCTCCATAAACAGGATCAAAGCCAGCTTCAGCAATGTACTCTTTTGCAGCCTCACTAAGACTAAGTTCTATCTCACGCTCACTAACCTTAGATGCAATCTCTCTAAAGAAAATATCCACAATCCCTTTTATCTCATTGGCACCCAGTTCATTAAACTTTACAATATCATCTAAACGGTTAATAAACTCAGGTTTAAATGTTGTTTTTATATTTTCTTCTTGAACATTAGAAGTTAAAATAATTATAGTGTTAGTAAAGTCAACAGTCACCCCTTTGTTGTCTGTTAAACGACCATCATCTAAAACTTGTAAAAGCATGTTAAAAACATCTGGATGCGCTTTTTCAACCTCATCAAACAGTACTACTGAATACGGTTTACGACGCACTGCTTCTGTGAGTTGTCCACCCTCTTCATAACCCACATAACCAGGCGCTGCACCAATCAGACGTGAAACTGCATGTTTTTCCATGTACTCACTCATATCTATTCGTATCATGGCCTCTTGAGAATCAAACAAAAATTTCGCCAGTGTTTTAGCCGTTTGGGTTTTACCAACACCCGTTGGTCCTAAAAATAAAAAACTACCAATTGGACGATCCGATTCACTTAGTCCCGCTTTATTACGTTTAATAGCACGACTTACTGCAAATGTTGCTTCTTCTTGTCCAACCACATCTTTGTCTAACTCTTCTTTGACATGAAGTACTTTTTGCTTTTCAGATTCAAGCATTTTATTAACAGGAATGTTTGTCCAACGAGAGATAATAGAAGCAATTGCTTCTTCATCAACATTATTTTTTAGTAAAGTGCCCGCTTCTTGTAAACTTTCCCATTGTGTGTTTATTTTTTTCTCTTCTTCAAGTAAAGCGGGGATCTCACCGTATTCTATCTCCGCTGCACGGTTAAATTCTGACGCACCTTTAGCACGTGTTGCTTCTGCACGTTTTAATTCTATCTCACTTTTTATGCTTGAAATTCTCTCAAACACCTCTTTTTCTGTAATGAACTGTGATTCTAGTCGTCTTACCTCTTCTTCTATGTCCGCTAATTCTTTGGTGATCTCGTTTAAGCGTTTGGTGTTTGAAGAGGATGCCTCCATCTTAAGTGCTTCTTGCTCTACATGCAATTCCGAACTTTTACGTTTTGCATTGCTTAGGACATGAGGTTCACTCTCTATTTGCATTTTCAGCTCTGCGGCTGCTTCATCTATTAGATCTATCGCTTTATCGGGTAAAAATCTATCGGCTATGTACCTGTCACTTAGTTTTGCAGCAGCGACCAAAGCACTGTCTGTAATACTTACATTATGGTGCGTTTCTAAACGCTCTTTAATTCCACGCAAGATCTGTAAAGACTGGTTAACACTTGGTTCATCTAGGTTTATCGGTAAAAAACGGCGTTGTAAGGCGGCATCTTTTTCAAAATATTTTCTGTACTCTTTAAGAGTGGTTGCACCTATTGTGTGTAATTCACCACGTGCCAACGCTGGCTTTAAAATATTAGCAGCATCCATACTTCCCTCACTTGCTCCTGCTCCAACAATGGTATGGATCTCATCAATAAACAAGATAATATTACCGCTTTGCTTCACTTCATCAATAACCGCTTTTAGTCTGTCTTCAAATTCACCACGATACTTTGCACCAGCCACCAATGAACTCATCTCTAAGGCTATAACTTTTTTATTTTGCAAAGAGGTTGGAACGTCATTGTTAGCAATACGTTGTGCTAATCCCTCAACCAATGCGGTCTTACCCACTCCAGGTTCACCCAAAAGCATTGGATTATTTTTTGTTTTACGTATCAAGATCTGCATCATTCTTGTGATCTCTTCATCACGTCCAATCACAGGTGAAAGTTTTCCATCGAGTGCTTCTTTACTCAGATCTACCCCGTATTTGTCTAAAGCATCAAAAGTTTCATCTGCACTTTGGCTATCTACTTTGGATCCACCACGAGCATTTTGTATATTTTTACTTAGATCCGTAATATCAATGTACTTTTTTAGTACCGCGCTAAAAGGTTCTGTTTTTAAGTTGGCTAACAAGTAGGTATCTACCGCTAAAAAGCTGTCCCCACTTTTGACCATAAGACCTGCACCGTTTTCAAGTGTAGAGATAAAGTTACGAGATAGTTTTATATTTTCTTTTGATACCGATGAAGATTTTGGAAGTTTCTCAGCTAAACTTTTTACATCGAGTTCAATCGCTGTTTTGTCAATGTTCATTTTATTAAACATCTGGTTAAGTACAGAATCTGAGTTTGTTAAAAGTGCCCATAAGAAGTGGATGGCTTCAACTTCATTGTTTTTATTGTGTAAAGCTAATGACAAAGCTGATTCTATTGCTTGTGTCATGTTGTGTGTTAATTTTTCAAAAATATTATTCATTTGTAATCCTTAATTATGTAATTGCTAAAGCTCTTATAACTTTAGTATGTACTATTATACTAAGTTGAGTGACTTATTGTCAAGTATCTTAAGTTTATTTATTAAGGTCTATATCAAAATCTAATAATAAATTTGTTTTTTCCATCCTTATAAAGGTATTCAAAACCGAAGTTATGCGCATCTAATACGTGTTTTACAATATATAGTCCTAAACCAAAACTCTGATTAGACTTTACCTCATCCCCTTTGAAAAAAGGTTCAAAATAGCTCTCTAGATCGTATTTCAACTTTTTACCCACGCTCTCAAAGACTATACTTCTTTCATCACTCCTAAGTGTTACAACCTTGTTGTTTGAGTATTTAATCCCATTATCAATAAGGTTTTTAACCGCGATGGAGAAGAGTTTAAAATCAGCATTTAAGACAACTGCCTCAAAATCTTTAACAATATTTTCTTCATCGCACATAAGTAGATCACAAGCATTATCAACCATATCTTCTAAATGATACTCTTTAAACTCTATCTCTTTTTTGGTTGAGATCAACTCTTCAATAGAAGCAAACTCATTGATCAATGCTTCAAGACGGTAAAACACTTTTTGCATTTTTATGTTGTTTTCTTGTGTTTGAGATAACTCTGTTAAAAACTTCCCCTTAGTAATAGGTGTCTTTAACTCGTGCATAATATTACGGATAAAAACATTTCTGGAATCTTTTAATTTTTTAAGTTTTTGAGCGGACTTATCAAACTCATTTGCCAATAAAGAGATCTCATCTTTTTTGTTATTCGCACAAGAAATATCAAACTCCTCATTTCCAAAGTTTTGAACCTTGTCTTTTAGAGTGTTTAAGGGTTTTAGTTTTCTAATAGTACTGATGTATAAAAAGATAAATATAAAAACCACACTGCTAAATATACTTAAAATAATCCCACGATGGTTTTGCCTTTGATTTTTATTTGCCAATAAAAAATCTTCATTTTGTGTTTGAATATAAACGTAGCATACCTTAGCAACTTTGAGTTGTTGAATTCGAGCATGATTTTTTCTTTTATAATGGGATTTTTTGTATCTTAATTTTGGATTTTCTAGTATCTCTTTTTGTTTATCCACATCACATATAAGTTCAAAGTTTATCAGCTCTAAACGTTCTTTTAATTCGTTGCTTACACCCTGTTTAGCATACTGTCTTAAAAAAATATTGGTCGCTTCTTTGGTACGTTTTTCCATAAAATGATCTTCTCGTTTTTCACTGAAATTGTACAAAACGCTAAAACTGACAAACACCAAAAGAAGTGCTATTACAAATGTAATTGTGATTGAAAATATGATTGAGTTTTTATTCATTCTACTAATTTATACCCCATCCCTCTAATGGTTAAAAAATGCTCTGGTTTTTTTGGGTCATCTTCTATTTTATGTCGGATTCTATTGACAATAACCGCAATGCTTCCACTCTCTTCATCACTGTTAAACAGATCACACCCTTCTAAAATATCAAACCTAGATACAACAAAACCTTTACGCTGACACATCAATGCCATGATTTGAAATTCCGCTGGCGTAAACTTAATGTACTTTGCATTTTTTTTGATCTCTTGTTTGGCTTCATCGAGTGTAAAAACCTCATTTGTTGCTTCTTTGATCTTTGGCATTGTTTTGTTAAAACGTCTTAAAATAGTTTTAATACGTACTTCAAGCTCTCTTGGATCATAGGGTTTTGGGAGGTAGTCATCAGCACCTAGTTCTAAAGCTATGACTTTGTCGGTTATATCACTTCTCGCACTCGAAATAATGATCGGGATCTCATACTTAGTGGTAAGTTCTTTACACACTTCCAGACCATCCATTTCAGGGAGAGTTAGATCAAGTATAATAAGATCAAATTCTTGCAAAGCAATAGCACTTAAAGCTAAAAAAGGGTCTTCGAAGTTCAGTACAGAAATATTGAATTTTGAGAGATACTGAGTTAACACTTCGGCTAATTCAGTATCATCTTCTATCATGGCAATCTTTATCACCAGAAACTCCTTATAATAATTTACTTTTTAACAATTATATCAACAATTTCAAAAGGTGACATTTTATTTGCATCTGCTATTGATTTTATTGTAGAAGCATTATCTATACTAATTCCTTTTAACTTAAGCTTTTGCTTAACACTCAAAATATCTTGTTCTAATATATTTGCAGAACTTTCTATGGGTGCATTAAACATTGACTTTATCATTATATGTTTTGGGTGCTGAGCCTCTGGAGTATTTAAAACAAATCCCAAAGAAACTACTAAAACACTTAAAGCACTAAGTAAAAATACTTTTTTAAAAAAGTAACTTTTCATACTTTGAAAGTTATAAAAAACATGAAATAAAACGACTGTCACAAAAGCAAGTCCTAGTATCTCATGTAATTCTTTAACGTATTTGTCAAAGAGATGAAAAAACATCATAATTCCACTAATAGCAATCACTAAAAATAAAAATGTAGTTAGTGATGTTGCCAAATCTCTTGCAAAAAATCTATTTCGCATCTAAACTATCTTTTTACACATGAATTACAAGAGTTGCCTTTATGATTATTCATCATATTTTTTCTTTTTATATCTTTCATATCAAGCATAGTTTTTAAATCTTTCTTTTGAGATTCATTTAACAAAGCATAAACTTTTTGCATCATATCTGCTTTTCTTTTAATCTTAGATTCTCTTTTTTCATTAGCTAACTTTATAAACTTTTCTTTATCAAAAGATGAATCACTAAAAGCATCGCTAGGGTTTGGCATATTTTGCTTGCAATCTTTTACAATCGCTTTTACTTTAGTTCTTTGTTCATCACTTAAATCAAGTCTATGAACCATTTTAATAAACATAAAACCATCTTTATGCTTTTTTTTATGAATCATTTTTGAATGCTTAGCTTCTTTGTTGCATCCATTTTTCATTTGAGACTGCCCATTGTATGCAAGTACAGATGTAGTTAATAAAACTGCTGTTGTTAAACCTAAAATAATTTTTTTGTTCATGATGAACTCCTTTTGTTTTTATGAAGAAAGTATAAAATATCCCTATTAACCTTTTTTAAACTCTATATTAATGAAATATTAATAGCCTTATTTTGATATAATGCCTTACTAATAACAAAATAGGACTTTCTATGTCAAATGTCTATGAAACAATCACTTCAAGAGCTTCAAAAAGGTCTTATCTTAATAAGCCTGTTTCAAAAAATATACAAGAAAAAATTTTAAAAGCTGCTGCTCAAACTCCAAGTGGTGCAAATATGCAACCTTGGACAACTTATGCAGTAAGTGATGAAGCAACTCTTAAAAAAGTTGGAGATGCCGTTATCAAAGCAATGGATGAGGGTATTGAACATGATCAATTTATTCAGTATTATCCACTTAAGTGGAAAAATCCTTATAAAAAAAGACGTATTGTTACAGGCTCAGGACTTTACCAGTTAATGCAAGTTGAACGTAATGACATGGAAAAACGTGTAGAGATGTGGAAAGATAACTTTAGATGGTTTGGTGCAGGTACTGTTTTTTTTGTGTTCACAGACCAAGCAAATATTGACCAAGCCCAAGGAGCTTTAATAGATTGTGGAGCGTATATGCAGTCTATTATGCTTTTAGCTAAAGAAGAAGGTCTTGACACCTGTCCACAAGGTTCAACCACAGAGTTTGGACGCATTATTGCGCGTGAGTTAGATCTACCAGATAACTTGGCATTGTTATACAGTATCGTAATAGGCTATGAAGATACAAGTGCTAAGATCAATACTTATCAGCCTTCACGTGCTGAATTAAGTGAAAATGTAGTTTTTATTTAGATTAGTTTTCTTAGTTCTTGAGTAGCGCTCCAGCATACTTTTATTTCCAGTGGTACCTCCACTGTGAATATACAAAACCTCTTCATCTGTTTGCTCCAACAATACTTCCCACATAGCTGGGGCATAGAGTAGATCAAACTCTATACCTGCTTTTAAAAGTTTATAATAGGTTTCTAAAAAATTTGGATATAACTTTGCAAAATGGTACTTTTTTTTAGGCTTTAATATTTTCAAATTATCAGGCAGTGCATCTACTAGTGAGAGCATCTGAGCTTTTAGATACTCCACATCACCAACACATGGTGTAGTGTATATTGTAAACTCTGGTAAAGCTTTTGCTAAAAACAATGCTGTGGTTCCTGTACCACTGGGTGTTGCTATTGATCGAGTAAGTGGGTTTTGCTTGCGTATTTCATTCGCTAAGACACTTAACCCTGCTTTGGCTTCTTTACTTGCACCACCTTGATCCACAATAAATGCTCTTGGATCCAGATTTAATCCCAATGCGCTGACTTGATCTTTATAATAAAGAGGATCTATCTCAACGTGTTCCATCCCCAAATTTATTGCTTCAAAATAATTACCATGTTCTTGTTGTTTTTGAGCATGGGAGAGTGGCTTTGAGTAGTATCTGTATTTCCATTGCTTTTGTTGACACATTTTTGCAATAGCAAGCATTGCATTGGATTGTGTTCCGCCATAAGAAATGATGGTATCAAAAGTGTTTTTTGAGATCTCTAAAAGAGTATGGAGTTTGCGAAACTTATTTCCGCTTAGATGGGGATCGACTAAGTCGTCACGTTTAACATAAAAGGTACGCCCATCGACAAGAATCTTATCGATAGGAGTTAATAACATAGGAGTAATTATTTGATTGTAGCTTTGTTTTTAAGTGCTAACATTTTTGTTTGCATCACTGATTTAAATTTTTCCATTTTTAAACGTTGCTCAATAAATGGTTTAACTTCAGTATATGCACGTGTTTTAGATGCTTTTTTATCTTGAAGGTAGATTACATGGTAACCAAACTGTGTTTTAACAGGTGCACTGATAGTCCCTACTTTCATAGAAAAAACTTCTTTGTTAAATTCTGGAACCATTTGTCCCTGAGCAAAGTAACCTAGATCTCCACCTTTTGGTCCACTAGGTCCAGTTGATTTACTCTTAGCAAGCTCAATAAACTTAGATTCAAGCTTTTTAGCTTTAAGACCTTTTAACTCTTTTACAATAGTGTTTGCTTCATCTTCTGTTTTTACTAATATGTGACGAGCGTGAACAGATTCTTTTTCATTGAACTCTTCTTTGTTCTCATCGTAATATTTTTTAACTTCTTTGCTTGAAACTTTTACTTTATCAAGTTCTCTTTTTTGCCATACTTGAATAGCTAGTTCTTTTTTAACTCTTTTTAAAACCTTGTTATACTCATCTTTGAAATCCTTAGACTTCATTACCCCTGTTTTTTGAGCATCTTCAAAAATTAACTCTTTAGCAACAAGTTGTTCAAGAACCTGTCCACGAAGTTGCTGTTGCTTATCCGCTGGAACTTGGTTAAATCTACCTTGTGTAGCCTGCATTAATTCAGAATCTACTTCTTGTTGAGTAATGGCTTTACCATTTACTGTTACCAATGTATTTGCTACTGCTAATGATGACAATATTGTCAACGAAGATACAACTTTAGTTACTAGTTTCATATAAATTCCTGTTATTTAATTGCAAAAATTTTAGTACTAATAAGATAACAATAAATAAACAAGATATAATTCAAATATGAAAAAGATTAAAAAAGCAACAAAAAAAGAGATTTTAGAGATACATCAACGCTTTATTGATAGATACTCAGATGCCGTAACAGAACTACAATACAACAATGCGTATGAACTTGTAGTAGCCGTTGCCCTCTCTGCTCAATGTACAGATAAACGGGTAAACCTAATCACTCCAGCACTTTTTAAAGCCTATCCCGATCCACAGAGTTTGGCAGTTGGCGATCTTGATGCTGTTAAAACATTGATTAAGAGCTGTTCATTTTTTAACAACAAGGCAAAAAACTTACTTAATATGGCAAAAACAGTGGTTGAAGATTTTGAGGGGCAGATCCCCATGAATGAAAAAGATCTACAAAAACTTGCAGGTGTGGGACAAAAGACAGCCAACGTTGTCATGATCGAGTACACAGGTGCCAACTTAATGGCGGTAGATACCCATGTGTTTCGTGTTTCTCACAGACTGGGCTTAAGTGATGACAAAACAGCAATTGCAACTGAAGCCACACTTGTAAAAAAGTTTAAAAATGACCTACACGCCTTACATCAAGGGATGGTTTTATTTGGTCGGTACATTTGTAAGGCGAAAAATCCTTCTTGCGATGAGTGTTTTTTAACCGATATGTGTAAAACAAAAGAGACATTTAAGGTATGATTTTTGCTTTTTCAATCACTATGAAACGATTAATCCTATTTAGTACTTCTATTTTATTTTCAATGTTACTCACAGGATGCTTTAACAAACATGGTATTTCTGCTAAGTACTATTCAGACTGTGAAGAGTATTACGATATGCAAGGTTATTACCACAAAGATTGTGGTAAAGACGATATTGTCACGTACGATCAGATCCAAAAAGCATTTACCCAAGAACAAAAATCATCCACTAACAAAAATGTTTGGTAGCACTCCCCTTGAAATCTATGGGTGATTTTTTAAAACCATCACAAAATATTAGGACAACATGATGATCTTAAAAAAATAAGAAACTACTTTATAGCTACAAAAGTAGCAAAATTTGCCCAGCGAAAAACCACTTCACAATGAGTAAACCCAGCTTTGAGAGCCATTTTTATGTTTTCTTCTTCACTGTAAGGAACTAACACATTTTCAAGTGCTTCTCGCTTTTGAGAGATCTCAAACTCGCTGTAACCTTGTTTCTTTTTAAAATCATAATAATGTTCAATAAGGTCTTTGTTTAATTTGCTATGGTGAGAGATCACTTTTTCACTAAATATAAACACACCCTCTTGTATGGTTGCATCAGCTATTTTCTTAACCAACTCTTCACGTACAAGTGGTCTAATGAACTGTAAAGTGTAGTTGCTTACAAAAACATTTGCTTTTCGATAATCGTATTCTAATATATCGGCATTAAGAAGTTGTGGTTCAACATTAAACGCTTGTGCTTTTTTACGTGCTTGTATTAACATAGCTTCTGAATTGTCAAGCCCTATAAGTTGAGCCTGAGGTGCTTGTTTGGCAATGCTTATAAGTAAAGAAGCTGTTGAGCATCCTAGATCATAAACAAGCCCACCTTTTTCAAGTGCTTTTAAAGCAAAAAATTTTGTCATTTCCTGACTTTGCTCATAAAAAGGTACGCTTCTACTGAGCATATCATCAAAGACAGCCGCAACTTCTTCATCAAATTCAAATTGTTTTTTTATCGGTTTTGCAAATACTTTATCATTCATAATGAAATTTTAGCAAAATTACCATATAATTGTTAGCATATTGAGATGGAGAAGTTTATGGAATTTGATGTATCGACACTAATGATGATATTTTTTGTTATTTTTATGATCATAAGTATGTGGAAAATTTATGCTTTTTTACCCAACAAACAACTAGCAGATGACGACACAACTCCCCAAGCTACAAAAGATCTGCTCCATTTAATGTTACGTACCATTGAGCTACATGAAGGAAAGTTAAGCAATGTGGAACTCTTTGAAAAGATGCAAGAAAATGACGAATTTGATTCACAAAAATTTTGGAGATTTAACCTAAACCGCTTAAATCAACTCTTGCAAAAGTATTATATTCAAAATCCTGAAACCTCAACAATTCTTGATATTTATAAAACTATGAAATTATAGTTATAATTTTGCTTGCTTAAGATATAATTACAAATATACTTAAGGACTTACATTGTCAAAACAAACTATTTCTATCAGACCCAATAACCATAGAGTTCATCCTTGCCAAAGTGCACAAAAATTAGCACTTATTAATGTTCTTATCTCAAAAAATGAAGACAAGAAGATAACGCTTATTTCAACAGATGCAAATGCTATGCTACAAGAAAATATTAAAGCTGAAAATGTTTCTATTTTATCGGATAAAGAGTTTATAACCAACCAAGATCTTTCTTGTGAACTTCTTATTAGTTATGACTTAGCCGATTCACCTCAGATCTACATTGCAAGAGTAAGCAAAGCAACTAAAATGGCTTTAGTACTCCTAGATCCAAGCGAATCTCAAAAACTTTATGATGTCGAAACACTGCTTGGTCGCGTTTTAAAGAATGAGATTGTTGAAGGTTTTGAACCAAAAGTGCAAAAACAAGAAAAGCCTCGAACCAGTACTAAAAAAATGTCCCAAGAAGAGATTAAAAAAGTAGCAAAAAAAAGATACGAAGAAAAAACGTTTGACAAACCTAAAAAAGAATTTGACACTCCTAAAAAAAGTTTTGATAAACCTAAAAAAGATTTTAAAAAGGACTTTAAAAAATCATCGGATAAATTTTCTGATAAAGACAGAAAAGAAAACACCTATAAGAAGCCTAAAAAAGTAGGTAAAAAAATTACTATAAAAGCTCGTAAGAAGCCAAGTGAAGATTAGTTAACTTAAATAAGCTTGTAGCAAAAATAAAATTATGATATTATGTTCTCTTATACTTAAAAATAGATATGCACACATTCATAATATATTTGAGGTGAACGCTTATGAGCAAAAGAATACAGTTTATAAACATTGTTATGTTCGTTCTTATTGTACTATGGAGTGCACTTTTAATTTTTGCAGGTGCATCTAGGGTTGTCACAAACTTTAACTATGCCGATACCTTAGCTAAAAATGAGGCAATTGTTAGCGTAAAAAAAGATCTGGCTTATCGAAGTTGGGTGGCCTCTCACGGTGGGGTATATGTCCCTATCACTTCAAAAACACCACCAAACCCTTATCTTTCTCATATTAAAAATCGCGATATTCATACCAAAACAGGTCAACACCTCACTCTTATGAATCCCTCGTACACCCTCTCTCAAATCATGAATGATTATTCTGAACTTTATGGTACAAAAGGTCATATAACTAGCAGAATATTAACCAATCCAAAAAACAAAGCCGATGAGTGGGAGGAAGAAGTACTCAAAGAGGCTGAAAAAACGGGAAAAGGATTGTTTGAAAAAGCCTTTATAAACAATAAAGAATACCTAAGATACTTAAGCCCCCTAGTTGTTAAAGAATCTTGTCTAAAATGTCATGCTTTTCAAGGCTACAAAGTAGGTGATATACGCGGTGGTGTTTCTGTTTCTATACCTATGGATAGTTACTATGAAAAAGCACTTGAGAACTCCTACATCGATATGATAATCATCTTTATAATCTATATAGTAGGTTTATCTGTAATACTTTATGCAAAAGTCAAAGCCAAAGAGGTGCTTGAAACAAAGATCAAAGATTATGAACAACACGTTTATTCACTCGTCGATATTATTGAAAAGCGTGACAGCTACACGGCTGGACATACGCAAAGAGTCGCAAAATACTCCGTTATGATAGCAAAACAGATGGGTTTTAACAAAGATCAAATTGACAATATTTACAGAGCCTGTATGCTTCATGATATTGGTAAAATATCCACGCCTGATTCTATATTGCTAAAACCAGGAAAACTTAGTGAACTTGAATATGAGATAATAAAAGAACACGTTGTCGTCAGTTATGAACTTCTAAAAAAGGTAGATATTTATAAAGATATAGCTGAGATCATTCGTCATCACCATGAACGCTACGATGGTAGTGGTTATCCCCTAGGATTAAAAGCGGATCAAATTCCAATTATGTCACATATCATGACGGTTGCTGATGCTTTTGATGCTATGACAACAAACAGGATCTATAAAGCAAAAAAAACAGTCAACATTGCCTTAGAAGAATTAAATAGCCTGCGTGCTAAACAGTTTCATCCTGAAATAGTAAAGCATGCTTTGATTGCACTTAAAGATGTAAAAATTGAACTTAACATTACTCAAAGACCTAAAAGTAAAATAGAACAAGAACGATTTTCATATTTTTACAAAGATCAAAACACAGGCGTTTACAATAGGGATTATCTTGAATATGTTTTAGCCTATAACCATATGGATGAATTTAACATGAATTCGATCTACGTACTTCGTCTTAAAAATTTTAACCAATACAACAAAAAACATTCATGGGCAAAAGGAGATGAGCTTTTGAGAAACTTTTCTAATATTCTTAAAAAAATAGCCTCTAATGAACAAATTTTTAGAATACACGGGGATGATTTTATTATTTTATCAAAAGAGTATTTTGAGATAAAAGAGATTATTTCAGATCTACATAATGTTTTAATGGGGACACAGGTGAGTTTAGATTATTCCTATTTTGACATAAAAAAAGAAGCGATACAGAGTATCTCTATTTTAGAAAAGAAACTCTAAGTTAGGTATAGATCCTCTAAATAGGATCTATAAACTAATTTCTACCAATTGCGTTTAGGTCGTTGAAAGCTTCTTCAACACGAGCAACCAATGTTTCTTGCCCTGCTCTTAACCATTTTCTAGGATCGTAGTATTTTTTATTTGGTTTATCATCACCCTCTGGATTTCCAATCTGAGCTTGGAGGTATCCATTGTATTTTTCAGTGTAGTTTTTAACACCTTCCCACGTTGCCCATTGTGTATCTGTATCTATGTTCATTTTGATCACACCATAACTTAGTGCTTCTTCAATCTCAGATTTTTCACTACCGCTTCCACCGTGAAATACAAAGAACACAGGTTTCTCATCTTCGGTGTTATATTTATCTGCAATAAATTTTTGAGAGTTATCTAAAATTTTTGGAGTTAGAGTCACATTTCCTGGCTTATATACACCATGAACATTTCCAAATGAAGCTGCCACTGTAAAATTTGGTGATACCTTGCTTAGTTCTTCATACGCGTAAGCCACCTCTTCTGGTTGCGTGTATAAAAGTGCATTGTCGATGTTTGTGTTATCCACACCATCTTCTTCTCCACCCGTTACACCAAGCTCTATTTCAATGTGCATACCAATTTTAGACATACGTTGCAAATACTCTTTTGATATCGATATGTTTTCTTCTAAAGGCTCTTCTGATAGATCTAACATATGTGAAGAAAACAGTGGTTTTGCATTTGCTTCAAAGTATTGTTCACCTGCTTGAATAAGTGCATCGATCCAAGGAAGAAGTTTTTTAGCTGCATGGTCAGTATGTAAAATTACTGGTACACCATAAGCCTCAGCCATCATATGAGTGTGTATTGCTCCACTTACAGCACCTGTTATAGCGGCTTTTTCATTTTCATTACTTAAACCTTTACCTGCATAGTATGAAGCACCTCCATTACTAAATTGGATAATAACAGGAGAATTAACCTTAGCTGCCGCCTCTATTACACCATTGATAGAATCTGTTGAAACAACATTTACAGCGGGTATAGCAAAACCGTTTTCTTTAGCATGTTGATAAACCTTAAGCACATCTTCGCCAAATAATACTCCGGGCTTTACAATATCTAAAATTCCTTTACTCATATAAACACCTTAATAAAAATAATTGTGAAATTATAATACATAATTCTTTTAAAACAACTTTCTTAATGCAATGTTTTTATGTTAAAATACAAAAAATATATTTAAAGTAAAATAATGGATATAACAGTAGAAGAATACGCTAAACGCTTTAAGATGTCAAAAGAGATGGTTGCATCAAAAATTCGTCAAAATAAGCTTAACTATACCCTCAAAGATGGTGAACCTCTTATCTCAATACCTGAAGAAAAAGAGTCTAATCCCTTAAAGAAACACGCTCAAACAAATTCCCTTCAAAAAAATGTCATGCAAAAAGCAACCGTAGCAACGGTACTTGGTTTATACAAGAGGGAAAACAATTATCTTAAAGAAAAAATAGAACAACTTGAGATGAAAATCGACAAGCTCATTAATGACAAAGAAGATATGCTCAAATCTGAAAGAGATCGTATTGAACAGATCTACTCAAATAAAGATGAACAATTAAAAAACATATTAGAACTTGTAAATGAAAAAATGCTTCAAGAACAACAAAACCAAACCATCCATGAGATTGAACATTCACAAGTACAAGCACCTAAAATAATAGAATTAAAGAAATACCTTAAAACCTTAGAACTTGATTCTATTCAACGTAAAAACATTAAAAAAAGATTTGAGGAATCTTTAAAAGATGATATTAGAATCATTGAACAAAATGGAAAGATCTACCTTGATTTTTCAAAATATGATTACAGTGATCTTTTAGCCTTATAAGATTTAAGTATGGAAGATAAAAAAGTAAAAACAAAAGATATACTACTATCTTTAAGCAAATATGCTAAAGAGAATAATGCCAGTGTAGATATTGTTGATTTTACTTTATTAAAAGCCAGTACACTTATTAAAACTACCAGTGAACCAGAATATATTGAGCTTAGTGAAGATATAAAAAAACGTTACGATACCCAAGAAAAGATGCTGGATCATCATGTTGAATACAAACAGATCTACATTATAAAACTTTTTGAAAAAAAACAAGCTCAATATAGCTTAGACTATGTTATAAATTTTGACGACTTTAATGTCAAACCTCAAATCATTATTAAACCAAGTTCAAACATCCCGTATAAAACGTCTAAAAAAAGTGAAACCTACCTTTGGCTTTTAAAAGAACTTAACAAAATCAAAGTAAGCAATAAAATTTTAATTAATCTTTTTGATGACACTTTTGTAGAAAAACTAAAACAATTCACAAAGTATGTCCATGCACAAAAATTTACCAAACCTATTGCTCTACCATTAGCTGAAGCAATTGCTCCTAATATAACAAGAGAAGGTCAACTCATTCTTCATTATGAAAACAATAAAAATGAGCATGGTATTTGTGAGGTAGATGCAGGCGATAAACTTGTTGAATTTATCAAACCAAAATTTGGTAAAAATGGTATCAATGCCTTTGGCGATATTGTCAGTAATTTCAATCAAAACAAATCAAAAGATATGGAATACGAGATAGATGAAGAGAGTATAGAGATAGATGAAGACGACAATAAAAAGGTCTATTATTCTATTAATAAAGGCTATGTCAACATTTCTAAAAATGTTATGTACGTTGATAACACCATAAAAAAGAAAAAACTAAAACGTGTACAAGATGCCCTCTCAGAACATGAAGACAATGATATTAAAGTCATTGTTTCAGAAAAAGATGCCACCCAAGACAGCATTGGTGAAGGAGTGGAACTCACAAGTGAAACCATACATGTAGAAGGCTTTGTTGGATCCAACTCTATTTTAAATGCAACGCATCTAATTATAGATGGAGCAACACACCAAAGTTCACATCAAAGTGCAAAATATGCAAAAATCAACCGCCACAAAGGTACCATTCGTGCACATAAGGTCGATATTAAGCTCCTTGAAGGGGGAACCGTTTATGCTACCACAGCAAATATCGATGCTTGTTTAAACGGTACTATTTATGCAAATGACGTCAATATAACCAATGTAAAAAGTAACTTGAAAGTCTATGCCTCAAACTCTATTACTATTACTTTAGTCAGTGGAGAAGACAATCTGTTTAATATTGACTATAAGAAGATTCCTATTCTTTCTAAGAAGCTTGAATTTATTGAAGATGATTTAGAAGATTTAAAATACCACTTAGAAGAAGCCAAAAGACACACCCCAGATAAAATAGATAACTTAGAACTTGAGATTCAAAAACTAAAAGATGCCAAAGATTCTATTCATAATTCCATACATGAATCGTATATACTTATTAAGAAACCTTTGCGTGGTTTAAACACGGTTACTTTTACCTTAAGTGATCTTAAAGAGATAATCTATAAAACAGATTCAAAAAAATATGAAAAATTCTATCTTGAAATAGAAGATGAAACCGTAACCCTCCAACCTGTACAAACCTCAATAGACTTATAATTTTTTTTCAATCTTTTAAAAATATCTATTTTCAGCTCAATAATACACGGAATACCGTATATAAAATACTGTTTATGATATTTTGTATTCATTTTATTTTATATTATACACTTAATAGATTATAATATATACTAATAAATGTTTATTTAAGTATATATTCCGTATAATTCTTTTTATGCAAATAAATGATCTGTTTAACATTCTTCATAATTCAATAGAATCGCAATACAATGGACGTAAAATATCTTTAAAAGATATGTCCAATTCCCTAGGAATTTCTATGCGTACTTACCAAGACTGGAAATTGGGTCGTGCCAAACCCCAAGCTGCGTCAGTCGTTATGAGAATGCTTGGTGAACTAGAAGATGAAGAGATCATTAGAGCGGTAAGAAAGATTAATAAACTTCAGGACTAAGAATGGGAATGCTAACGAGAGAAGAACGGGATGCCTTAGAAGATGTTTTTATGTCAATTCATTCAAAAAAAAGTATGAATCACATTTTAAAACATATAAGCATATTTATACAAAACACCATCAAACATGCTGTTTTAGGTATTAAAATGGCTAAAATTAATAATTTTTTACACTTTTTTACAAAAAAGAAGAAAAATTTAAGCAAATAAATAATAAAGTGTCTTTAGCTGAATTACTTAATAATACTTATTATTTAGGTTTAAGTAATTTCGGAAAAATTTTATTAATCCAAGGGTCGATTCATGAATAAAGCTGAGTTTGTAGAACTAGTTCAAGCAAGTGGTGAGTATAAAACTAAAGTAGAAGCTGAAGCAGCAATTAAAGCATTCACTGAGGCAGTAACAGCTGCACTAGTTAAAAAAGAAGATGTGTCTTTAGTTGGTTTTGGTAGCTTTTCAGCATCATTACAAAAAGGTAAAAGCGGAAAAGTTCCAGGAACTGATAAAACTTATACAACTCAAGATAAAATGGTTCCAAAATTTAAAGCTGGTAAAGGTCTTAAAGATCGCGTTGCAGCTGGTAAATAATCTTTCAAGTTGTCGCTTTTGCGACGACTTATCTTCAAAATATTAAATGAAACAGAATCTTTTTTCATTTTTCTCTAAAAAAAATCAAAACAACCAAGAAACTATCTCAAGTTCAGAAGCGTTAAATAAATTACAATCCACATGCGATAAAAATGATTGTAAAGTTTTACAAAACATCACTCTCTTTCATCATTCAGATAAAGTTACTGTTGCTTTAATTGTACTGGATCCATTTAAAAGAATCCATATTGTAGAACATAAAGATTGGACATACAATGATTTAAACACATTCAAACTAGAGAAATCTCAAAATAATGAACCCTCAAAAGATACTTTAGCATACGATAAAGTCCACACTATTATTCATAATAAATTTAATGAAATATTACATAATCAATATGTCACTATTTACAATTTTTTACTTTGTGATAAACTGGCTGAAAATGAATACGACCATTTACAAAGCAATACACAAAGTCTGCTTCCAAAAAGTAGGATTATCTTTGCAGATACTTCATCATCTAAAATAAGTGAGAAACTCAACGCAGTTTCACAAATAGATGAGCCTGCAACAGACATTAACTTTATTATGGCTAATTTACTTACTCAATACTTGGTTTTAAGTCAAAAAAAAGTCTATCTTGCGAGTGATGAGCAAAGAATCTATATCGATGATACTCAAAGAAAACCACAAACTATCAGCTTAAATGGTTCAACTTATTCAGGAAAAACCACCGCCCTTATTTTAAAAGCTATCTATCTTAAATTGCTTGATTGTGACAACAGCGTTAGTATTATACAAACAACTGTTTTAGGTTGTGACTTAGTTAAACAATCTATTTTAGAACTTATTGAATATTCTATTCTCAATATTGATATTACTTCTATAAAAGTATTTACACCTAGTGAATTTTTACATTCTAAAGCAAGTAAATTTGTTTTTTGTGATGACAGCCACTTGATCCAAGATGAACTGTTAGAAAAAATCATTAAAAAATCATCCCACACGACATTAACACTGGTCAATACAAAAAAAGAGTGTAAACAAAACTATATGCTTAGTAAAAGTTTTCAAAAAAAGATAAAGAGTGCCTTTGTTAAGCTTTCTTCTGATCAAACACTCTTCAGCTTTATTAAAAAAATCCAAAAAGAAGAAGAAGTTAAAAGCATCTTATGTGTGTGTGAGCAAACAACAAAAGAAGAACTCTTTTGTGATTTTGAAAAAACAAACGATCAACTCAGCATACTCGATGGCACTAAAAACCTTGTAGATCAAAACCAACATAGTATATTTTTGAGTGATTATAAAACTCCTAATACGTTTAGATTTGATTATATTATTGTGTATGATATTTCTAAAGCGAGTAATGAGGAGCTAAATACCCTCGTTAATATGGCAAATGAAAAAGTATTTATCGTTTATGAAGAAGAATGCGATACACTTTTACAACTCAAAAAAAGATTTAAGGATTAAAATGAAAAAAATATTACTTATGGCAATGGTTTTACTTTCGGTTCAACTAAATGCTAAAAACTTAGTGGCTGTTTTAGAAACCACACAAGGTACAATAGAACTCGAATTATATCCAGAGGTAGCGCCCCTAGCTGTTGAGAACTTCACTACTCATATAAAAAATGGTTACTATAATGGTATTGCTTTTCACAGAATCATAAAAAACTTTATGGTACAAGGTGGAGATCCAACAGAGAGTGGTCGCGGTGGAGAAAGTATTTGGAAAAAAAGCTTTAAAGATGAATACAAGGGAAAAACATTTGATAAACTAGGTGTTTTAGCAATGGCAAATGCAGGTCCTCATACCAATGGAAGCCAGTTTTTTATTACCACTGCTTTAACACCTTGGCTAAATGGAAGACACACTATTTTTGGTCAAGCACTGCCTACTTCTATGGAGGTTTTAAAAAAGCTTAACAATGTAGCAACTTCAGGACGAAGGGGTGCGGACAGACCTTTGGTTCGTCAAGAGATCATTAAAGCTTATATGAAAAAATAAACCTTTGTTACACCTTTGTAACCATTTTGTAATCAAGATATAGATATAATCACAAAAAATATTTAAGGGCTTGCATTATGGAAATGGAGACAATGAATAAACTTGAGAAAAAAGCTCTCAAGAAAAGTGGAACAGACTTATCAAGATTAGGATTTGCTCTATTCTTTATGATAGCTGTACTTACTTTTAGTTTTTTAAACAGTGGTGGCGTATCTAACAATCTTTTTCTAGCTGTTGCTGCACTTATTGGTGCATATATGGCAATGAATATTGGCGCAAATGACGTAGCAAACAACGTTGGACCTGCTGTTGGTTCAAAAGCGATGACCCTTACAATGGCCATTATTATTGCGGCTGTTTTTGAAGCGGCTGGTGCTATTATTGCTGGTGGAGAGGTTGTTAAAACCATTAAAAAAGGTATCATTGACATTTCAGCCTTTGGTGGGAATGCTGATCCATTTATTTGGGCAATGATGGCAGCACTTCTTGCGGCTGCATTATGGCTTAACTTTGCAACTGCTATGCGTGCACCTGTATCTACAACACACTCTATTGTAGGTGGAGTTATGGGTGCTGGTATTGCTGCTGCTGGTTTTAGTATTGTATCATGGGGTACAATGGGTAAAATTGCAGCTTCATGGATAATTTCACCTGTTCTTGGTGGTGTTATTGCCGCAACCTTCCTTTTTGCTATTAAAAAAAGTATTGTCTTTAAAGAAGATAAAATACGAGCAGCAAAAACCTACGTTCCTATATTTGTAGCGATCATGGCATGGGCATTTGTTACCTACTTAACACTAAAGGGACTTAAAAAGATCTGGCCAAGTGTTGTAGAATTTTTAAACATGCTTCCTTTGGTTTCTATTGAAATGACAAAAAAACCAACATTTTTAACAGCACTGATCTTAGGTGCTATCGTAGCTGTGATTGTTTACCTTATGGTTAAAAATAAATTGGCAAAAAACAACACTGCTCTTGAAAACAATAAAGACAGTGTAAACACACTTTTTACAATTCCTTTAATCTTTGCCGCTGCTTTATTAAGTTTTGCTCATGGTGCAAACGATGTTGCCAATGCCATTGGACCATTAGCTGCGATTAATGATGCTGTTGTAAATGGAGGAATCTCTTCTAAGGCATCCATTCCATTTTGGGTAATGGCTGTGGGTGCCATTGGTATTGCTATCGGTCTTGCACTCTATGGACCTAAGCTTATCAAAACCGTTGGTTCTGAAATTACTGAACTCGATCAAATAAGAGCTTTTTCTATTGCAATGGCAGCAGCTATTACCGTGATCATTGCTTCACAACTTGGTCTTCCTGTGAGTTCAACGCATATTGCTATTGGTGGTGTTTTTGGGGTTGGTTTTTTAAGAGAATGGTTGGATCTAAACAAAGATGAAAAACATTCTATTGAAGAAGAACGTGAATTACTTGAAGATGAAACACAAACATTACAAGCGTATAAATCAGAATTAAAAACACTTGAAGCTAAAGCGGAAAAATCACCTGATGACTTTGAAAGAATTACTATATTATACAAAATGATTAGTGATGAAAAACTCTTGATTAAATCAACGAAAAAAATTATCAAAAAAACACAAAAAACTCAATACGTTAAAAGAGATGCCGTTAAAAAAATTATTGCAGCATGGTTAATTACAGTGCCAGCAGCAGCTGTTTTAGCAGGTGTATTGTTCTTTACAATCAAAGGTATTATGTCTTAATACCTTTTAGTTAAAAAACATACTCAATACAGAACTTAGCTTTTGTCTATCCAAAGGCTTGGTCATGTATTCATCCATTCCTGCTTCTAAAAACCTTTCTCTGTCCCCTTTTAGTGCATTAGCTGTTAAAGCAACTATTGGGGTGTGTTTTAAATTCATTTTTTGTTCTAATTCTAAGATTTTTTTGGTTGCTTCTATACCATTTAAATTGGGCATATTTTCATCCATTAAAATGATGTCGTATTTGTTTTGTTTAAATGCGTCTATGGCTTCTAAACCATCGTTTGCAATATCCAAGTCAACTTCTAAACGTTCTAAAACTAATTCCATAAAAATTTGATTTGCTTTATTGTCTTCTACTAAAAGAATTTTCTTTCCATCAAAGGTGTCAAGTTCAGGTGTGTCACTTTTTTCTTTAACCATCTTAGCAATCTCAACAGGAATACTAAAATAAAATTCACTTCCCTCACCAAGGGTACTTTTTACTTTAAGTTCACCACCCAACAAACGAGTTAATTCACTTGATATACTCAAACCAAGCCCCGTTCCACCATACTCTCTGGTTGTGGAGCTGTCTTCTTGGTTAAATGCTTCAAAGATATGTTCTAGCTTATCTTTAGAGATCCCTTTACCTTCATCCTTGACACTAACACTTAAGGCTCCATCATTAAAACCAAACTTTACGTAAATAGATTTATACGCTTGTGTAAATTTAATAGCGTTACTTATCAAGTTAGATATTATTTGTTTTATACGTAATGGATCCGTATGGATAGCAACTGGAATATTATCTGAAAATGAAACCGATAGATTTATATCTTTTTGAGAACATTTTGCCAAGAAAAGCTGTGAGACAATCTCCAATTCTTTTTTGGTATTAAAATCTATTTTATCAACTTCTAACTTTCCACTCTCAATTTTTGAAAAATCTAAAATATCTTCAATAATTTGTAAAAGTCCCTTACTTGATTCATCAATAATATTAATAAAATCTAAAGATTTTCGTCCATGGTCCTCTTCTCTTAGTAGATCCACAAAACCTAAAATAGCATTTAAAGGCGTTCGAATCTCATGTGACATATTTGCTAAAAAATTTGATTTTGCTTCATTTGAAGCTCTCTCTTGTTCTTTTTCAAAAGCCAGCTCAATACGTTGTCTTTCTTGTTCAAACAGTATCTCATCTTTCTCTCTTAGTTCATCTACTTGTTCTTGCACTCTGTCTTCAAGCGTTTTGGTCAACTGTTCAAGTTCAAGCTCTGTTTTCTTTTTTTCATCAATATCTTTTAAGACACTAAAAAACATTGTTTTGTTCCCTTGTGAAATCAGACTCAAAGTAATCTCAGACCAAAACTCTTTTCCATCACTTTTTTTATGGATCCACTCAAAAGTAGATGCTCCATTTTCTAAAGTGTTTTTCAATATTCTATCGATACCAACAGATGATTTTTCCCCATTGGCTTGATATTCAGGGCTTATTGACAATAGCGTACTATTGAGTAAATCTTTTTTATTTTTTAAGTTTAGTATCTTTAATGTTGAATTATTACCATCAATAATCTTTGAATTTTTTAAAATAAAAAAACCATCTTTTGATTTGTTAAACACTGTTTCAAAAAGCTTTTTATGCTCAATAATTTGTTTTGTTTTTTCTCTATTTTTTTCTATTTCATCTTCAACTTTATTCTCTAAGGTAATGTTTAAGATCTCTAGATCTTGAGAAGACGTTTTAATTAGGTTAGACAAAGCTTCTATAACATCACTTTTTTTCTTAGTCTTTTTTACACCTAGTTTTTTTCCAACTTCATTTGATTCACTTAATCCCAATACCGTCATACTTTGGTTAAGCAGTTCTTTACTTTTTGCACTGTAAAACTCACCGTAGGTAAAAAAGCCACAAGTAGTGGCAATTTCATTAAAAGGTTTGGTTTCTTGCTCAATTAGCTCAGGTAAGAAACGTCTTCTTCCCATACAGGAGTAAATAAAAATTGATTCTACTGGATGTTTAGATATTCTTTTTATATCTTCATCAATATGCCCTAATATATTGACACTGTCCCCATAACCAAACCTTACCGTATCCCCTTCTTTAAATCCGCCAGAAAATATCAAAGATCCATCTACTTCACTGCTTATTACAGTTCTTGCAATATCGGTTTTGTTTCTTTTTATAATCAAAGGAAAAGTCACACTAATCTCTGGAAGTGCTTTTGCTGCTGATTCACCTAAGTAATGGGCATAGACTTCATACGCTGTCTTATCATTTATTTTAAATACTCTGTTGCCATCGGCTTGGGTTATTCTTAAATTTAGTCCAATTGATACCCAGTTAAAACTGTAATCTGTATAAACATTTAACGCTTCATTACTAAGAGCTACGCCAACCACACCACGTTCATAAATATTCTCTTTAGTAAATACAAATGTTTTTTTAAACTCTCCATTATCTCCCGCCATTCCCCCAGCAACAGTTATTTTAGGATTAACACTATCAATAGCATTTAAAAATTCTTCCCCATCTCCATGTAAACCATCAATAAAAGAGATAATCACTTTGGTATTTTCTTGGTTTAGTGACTCTGCTAGATCTGTTCCTGCTTGTTTATAAGTATCAAAAGTGTCACTAATATACGTTTTTAAAACGGTTGATTCAAACTGTGTAAAACTGATCACCGTTTGCATAGTAGATACATCACCATTCAAAATTTCACCATCAGTGGTGCTACCTATAAGTGAAGATGCTGGTAAAACAGTGTCTAAAAAAGAGGTCAAAGAAGCGATAAAATTTTTGTCATTGCTCGAAGTAAAAACCTGTATTAAAAGGTGTTTGGAATCTAAAATAGCATTTTCATCTATAAACGCATTTAACTGCTCAGTTGATCTAAAATATGTGTTTAAAGTTTTCATGTATCCCTAGTTAAATATTATAGCTTTGTATAAGTGCTTCATTTAGATGCTCAAATGAAAAATCTGGTGTGTTCATAATTTTATTGTTTTGTTTACAGTCTAAAGATTCTAAACAAATAACCAATTTAATTAATAAACCTAAGTCACCTTCATCCTCTAATAGTGCCTCATTAATACTACTAGATAGAGTTAACTCTTTTAAAACATCTTCCATTGTACAACCTGTGATAACATCTATTAAAGACAAGATACCCACCAAAGCAGCTTCATCTTTGTTTACATCGATATTCATTTTTGTCACAACTTCATTCATCAATTTTGCACGGTTTTGTGCCATTGTAATAATAGGTGATCGCATCCCATCTACCGCAACACTTGATTTTGAAAATGAGATTAACAATAACCATCGTTTAAGAGGTGCTCTTCCCAAAAGTGCGATTGCATGTTTAATTGAACGAATATTTGATTTTAAAGCCATTGAACCAGAGTTCATAAACTTTAAGAGTTGGATAGTTATGTCGGGTGAAGATTCAAATGCCATTGAGATCTCTTCAATAGAACTCTCATCGTCCAAATAATTAATCAATCTAAACACTTCGTTATACATTGGATCAAGTGCTTTTTGCGTTAACAAACTTGGTTTAGCAAAGAAGTATCCTTGAAAGTAACTACACCCAATTTCTTTAAAATATTCAAAATCTTCTTGAGTTTCCACTTTTTCGGCTAAAAGTTTAAACTCATATTCTTTGACACTTTCAACACGTTGTGCAAAAGTTTTTTTGTCTATCAATGTACAATCAAGTTTCAATATGTATAAATAAGGGAATATGGATTTAAAATTCTCCATAAAAGTTTCTTTACAACTTGCATCATCTAGTGCAAACTTATAACCGAGTTTTTTAAGTTCTATCACCCTCTCAATAATTTCATCATCAACTTCTATTGTTTCTAAAAGTTCTAGTACAAAATGTTCTTTGGGAATACTTAAAACAGCACTGCTTAAAAGTAATTCACTGTCAATATTAATAAATGCCAATTCATCACCAACAAGTTTGTTTAAACCTATGTGGTTTAAAGCATTTACCGCAACTCGAGAAGAAGCTATTGTCCCATCATTAAAATTTGCTTGGGCTAAACCATCATTTTCCATCGATCGAAACAACAACTCATAACCGTATATTTTTTTTTCATCATCAACGATAGGTTGTCTTGCAATATATATATTATCACTCAAAAAAATCTTTCCTTTTATAGCTTATTTATTATCCTACTCCTTAGCTCCTTATACTATGGTTAATTCTATTTTTTAGAACCTTTTCTTTCTTATGATACAATGACATTATTATGAAAAACAAAATTTTACACTACCTAAAAGAGTTCATTCTCTTTATTGTTATTATCACTCTGTTTGCAAACTTGATCAGTTATTACAAAGCCATGGATCTAAGTAAAGATCCACTAAGTATAAACTATGACTACAATACTTCAAAGCCTATTTTAGTGCATATTTGGGCAACTTGGTGTCCCACTTGTAAGGTTGAAGCATCTAATATACAGGCTGTTTCTAAGGAGTATCAAGTCCTGACATTTGTCGTAAAATCTGGCTCAGATGAAGATATAAAATCATATATGGATGAAAATAATTTGGATTTCAAATCCATCAATGATTACGATGGTTTTTTTGCCCAACAGTTTAAAGTAAAAGCCTATCCAACCACTTTGATCTACAAAGATAATCAGCTAGTATTTAGTGATGTAGGATATACCAGCACCCTAGGATTAAAACTAAGGATGTGGTGGGCTAGTCTTTAGACCTAAGGTATTCTTTTAATTCTTTGATCTCTTGTTTTAAAGCAATCAATTCATCATTTGTGTGAACTTCGCTTGAATGTACTTGTTCTATGATCATTGTTTCTTCACTTTTATTGATTTCAGCCATTGCATCGACCACAATCGCAACAATAAGATTAATCATAACAAATGTCACCACAAAAATAAATGGTACAAAAAATGTCCATGCCAGTGGGTGTACTTCCATAATAGGTCTAACAATTCCCATAGACCATGACTCAAGTGTCATGATCTGAAAAAGTGTATAAAAAGATGCCCCTAGAGTACCAAACCATTCAGGAAAACTTTCTCCATAGAGTTTTGTTGCCATAATTGAAAAGATGTAAAAGAACAAGCTCATTAGAGCAGCTATGGACATCATACCAGGAATAACACTTATAAGTGCACTCACTATTTTTCTCATTTGAGGAACAATTGTAATAAGTCTGAATAACCTTAATACACGTAATATCCTAAATATTTCAAACCCAGCATTAGCAGGAACCAATGATATTGCTACAATTAAAAAATCAAATATACTCCATGGGTCTTTAAAAAATGATAATCTATGAACATATATTCTTAGTAAAATTTCTATACTAAATATACTAATAACAAACAGATCAAATATCTCTATAAATCCAGCATATTCAAACATAAAACTTTTGGATGTTTCAAGACCCATTGTAATACCATTTAATATAATCAATGCCATTATAAAGTTTTGAAAATAATCACTTTGGACCAAAAATTTAATTTTATTATACATATTAGTGTCCTATTTTTTTACTGGAATTTTAACAAAAAAAATAAAATGAAATAATAAGAATAGAAGTTATAAAAAAGAAGAAATTAAAATATCACTAAGCCTTAAATGCTTAGTGATAAAAAATCAAAGATTACCCTTTGATTTTTACTTTGTACGCTTTATCAGATAAAGGTACCCACGGACGTTTAATATGTTGTGGACGACGTAACTTATCATCTTCATTAAGAGGACGTGTTAAATCATCTCTCCACCCTTGGTAAATTTTGAAGTTATTGTCATAATTTACATGGATGTCACCAATTTTGTCACCTGCTTGAGATGACTCAAGGATAACTTTTTGGTGCCAACAGTGCATACCAGAGATTGGATCTGGATGCGCTGCAGCAACAGCATTTTGCCATGAACCACTTAAACCATCCCACCAAATGTTAGCACTGTCACGATTGTACTCAGCGAATCTTTCAGTATGAAAAGGTGTAATTCCTTTAGTGTATTTAAGTTTACCCTCTTTACCATCCATAGATAACTCAGCAGTTGGAACACCAAAGCTGTTTAATCCACTTGTACCATCATAATCTTCAATCTTAATCTGTGCACCCTCTTTACCAACATTTTCTGGTGAGTGAGCCATAAATTTAGGATCGTTCATGTTACGAGCCACTGGTTGAGAATCTACTTTACCATCTGTTACACCATTTGGAATATTAACAGAATTAACAAGTTTCCATCTACCACCGTGGTGTGAACAAGCAAGTGTACCTGGAAGTACACCCTCAGTAGGAACAGCCATAGCTACGAAATAACCTGACTCTAAACCTGTTACTGAATCCACAATTCTTACACGGATAGAATCACCACGTTTGAAACCTTGACGTTTAGCATCACCCGTTGAGATCCAGATAGGATCGTGATTTTGTGAAATCTCCATCAAGTGTTTAGAGTTTGCAGAACGTGTATGGATATTATACGGTAATCTAAATACAGTATTTAACGCATACGAGTTCTTCTCTGTCATATAAGAGTGATCTACGTGAGATACAATGTGTTGCATCTCTTTTTTCTCTTTAGGTGTTCTTGGATAAAATGGAATTGCGTATTCTGGCCATTTCCAATCATCAGCTAACCACTCACAGAAGAAGTCAAGCTTCTTATCCATAGTAGCGAAACCTTCCATTTTCTTACCATCAATCTCAATACCGATAGATTTTTTCTTACCATGATGCTCAACACTCATAACACCTGTACGTCTGTCTGTTTTAACATCACGTTTATCGTATTTATGACCGTGAGAGATGTAGTTTCTACCATCATCTTTAATCTCTTTTTCTTGTGCAGAATAGATATGGTTTTCTTCCATCCAAGCACCATAATCACGCATATACTCATACACTGGGAACTCAGCATTTTTGTAACGCTCATCAGCAGTAGCAGTCGCTTTAAGATTTGGTAAATTATCACCAAATGCCGCATCGTACCATTCAGCAATTGTAACAGGTTTACCAGGATTCTTTTTAGATTCCCACATAGACTTGATTGTTTTTGTTTTTGATGAGTCTAAGAAAATTTTACCTTCTGGATCAATGTAGTTAACACACATATCAAACCAGAACTCATTCTCTTCCCAAACTTCACCTAAACCTGCTTTAATATGTGCTTCAAGTGTTGCACGTGCAGGATTTTTAGGTTTCCATCCAGCTTTTTCAAGTGCTACACGCATAACAGGTTGACGGAACGATGTCCAACGAGCTGGCATTGTCGCTTCTGAATGTTGATCGTGTCTTTCACCTGCTAAACCAACAGGAAGAACATAATCCACGTACCAGTTAGTTTCAGACCATACAGGAGATAAGTTAAATGTTAATTCCATTTTCGACTCATCTTTAATAGTATCGATCCAACGGAAACCATCTGGATTAATCCATACAGGATTATACATACGAGGGATCCAAACAGCTAGTTTTTGAGGTACATTTAAACCTTTATCTATCCATTTTTGTTGCCATTTTGTATCAGCTAACAAGTGAGGTAGTAAGAATGACATCTCATAAGTAGAGAGTGGCCATTCTGGTGGCCAAGTAAGTTCGTTATAAACATCAACCTTAGGAATATTCGATCCACGTTTACCTTGACCAACAGTTGCTGAACCACCTTTACCACCAACAGAAATAACATGGAAGTGGTGGAAGAACGTTCCACCCTCAGGTCCAATAGCACCACGAAGTGCTAATGGTAAGAAACCTGTACGTCCACTCATCCAACCACCACGGTTACCCGCAGCAGTAGCACGCCAGAAATAAGTTGAAACAGATGTTCCAGCCCAAATGAACATATCGTATAATTCTTCTAATTTATATGCAGGAACGCGTGTTTCTTTTGCAACATGCTCAAGAGTGTACGGCTGATATAATTCAGTTAAAGTATCTAAGAATGTATCAAAGTCATTTTTCGTTGGAGATTCTTTAATGTAACCTTTTTCTACCATAAATTTCAGGTAGTCTTTGTTATCCATCATAACTTCCCAGTTCAACCACTTTTTAACAAATGCTTTATCTACTTTACCTTCATTCAAGATTCTTTGAGCAAGGTATAAATAGATTAAAGGCTCAGTACCAGGCCATGCAGCAATCCACATATCAGCCATACCAGCAGAGTTTGACATACGTGGATCCATAACTACAAGTTTTGCACCTTTAGCTCTAGCATCCGCAATAAATGAAGCCGATTGTTGGAAATAGTGACCAGCATCCGCAGCATGAGATGAGTTAAGGAAAATTAACTTAGCATTTGCCCAATCTGGAGAAGATCTATCGTCATTTGCCCATTGAATAGTTGGTGTACGACCACCTGAAGAACAAATATTTGTGTGTGAGTTGAATGCGTCACAACCTAGTGTATGCCATACCTTACCTGTAAAACCATTCTCATTTGGACGACCAACATGGAACATTACCGTTTTTTTAGATAACTCATCACCTTTTGCTAAAGTATCTCCCATTTTCTTACCAATGGCAGTCATAGCTTCGTCCCAAGTAGTACGAACCCATTTACCTTCACCACGTGCAGAACCTGCAGCACGTTTTAGTGGGAATGCTATACGATCTGGATCATACATTTGTGATTGTGTTGCATAACCTTTTGCACAGTTACGACCACGTGATGCTGGGTGTAATGGATTACCCATATACTTTTTAACTGTAAATGTTTTTTTATCGATCCATGCTGTTAAACCACAAGAAGCCTCACAGTTTGAACATGCAGTTGGTACAATCGCGTAATCATTTACTTCAATACCATCTGGATTTGATTCACTTCTAACACCGTGGCGATCTATACCACCACGTTTCCAGTCATTTCCATCTAACTCTTTAAAATCACTCCATTCATCTTGTGACGGATAAAACGATAATGAGTCTGGAGTATTTGTAAATTTTGAATCACTTACTGATTCAGCAATTGCGTCAGTTGTAAACACACCCTTTGCAATAGCAGCACCTGCAACAGTAAATGCAGCGCCTTTTAAAAATGTTCTTCTACTTTGTAAATACATTTAAATTTTCTCCTTAACTCATTGGTAATAATTGTGGAATCATTAACCAAACATGTTTAACTACCCACAGACCTGCTAACGCTAAAATTGCAGCAAGTTTTAAAATACTAGCACTATTGCTAGTTCTACTTAATAATATAAGACCCATTGGGATTAAGTATGCAACCCATTGACCTAACCAGAACATAACCGTATATGGTCCATCACCTTTGATGTACTCTAATACCGCAGCAACTTCTTCAGCTTTCATTGGTCCGAAGATATACTCTGCCATGTACATTGTAAATGACATAAATGCACTTAATCCTAAAACAGCACCAAGAGTTCTTTGCGCTTTTACATCAAGCTTGCTTCCACCTAATAAAATCATCGCTGCTGAACCAGACAATAATGCTGCTAAAATCATTTGAGCAGTTTCTGTCGGCATTTGCCATAATTCACGAGCTGTACATTGTGACATTAATGCCGCTGTGTACATTGTTACTGGAATAGCTAAAATTACAACAGGTGTTAGTAGTTTGTCAAATTTCGCATTGTCTTTTTTGATAAAAGAGAAAAATGCTAGTAAGAATAAAAGACCAACAAACGCTGTTGCCATCCATGCACCAATAGTAATTGCAGATGTTAAGTGTGGATAGAAAAAGATATGCCACATTCTAAATGGTTGGTGTAGATCTGCCAATGTAAATAGTAAAAAGATATGGATAAAAATTATAGATACTACCGTTGTAGAAAATCTTAAATCTTTTGCCGAATCTGGATGTTTTCTAAGTAATAAGAAAAGCATAAAAATAACACCTGTACCTATTGACTTCGCCCACATATTAACAGTAACTAACCAAGGCCAAACAGTACCAGGAATAGCTACATCTAAAGTAACCACAGCATTTGTAGCTGCTAAAATTTCATGTGCTGCCATTAGTGATGCCCTCCTATTGGTAACGTTGTTATTTTGTTAAACAATGAATGTCCATCAGGTCTATGTGACGCTAAAGGATTTAAGCTTACATTTCCACCGCTTGTATAAAAGTGATGAGGGTTTGTACCTTTTTCAGGCTTTCTTACTTGTACATTACTTTGGTTTTTACCAATGTACTGAGAAATATTCGATGTTGGATCATCAAGATCACCAAAAATGTTTGCTTGAACTGGACACGCAACAACACATGCTGGCATCATTGATGAAGCTACACGGTGAGCACAGTAAGTACATTTGTCAGCTGTTTGTGTTTGTGGATCAATATAAATTGCTCCATAAGGACATGCCATAACACAACCCGCACAACCGATACAACGTTCTTTATCTATATTTACGATACCGTTTTCAAGATAATGTAATGCAGATACTGGACAAATTCTCTCACATGGAGCATTCTCACAGTGATTACATCTTAGAGGGGTAAACGTTCTCTTTGTTTCAGGAAAAGTTCCCACATCTACATATTTAACACGAAGTCTCCATGTACTAAGTGGAACTTCATTTTCCACTTTACATGCGATTTCACAGCCTTTACATCCCATACACAGATGTAAATCAACTAGGAAGCCTAATTGCATATATACTCCTTTAACCTTAATGGTAATTTTAAGATCTATAACTACTAGTAATCTTTTCGAAAAGCCTCTCTTATAATGCTTAGAGGGCTTTTAACTACCAAAAATACTACCCTAGTGAAACTTAAATAAGATATAAATAAGTGATATTTTTTTGATAATAATAATAGTGTGTAGATTTGAATATGCGTTTAAGTTGTATTAAATATTTTAATACTTAGAATAAGATAAATGAATATTTTAAAGATTTAAAGAGGATTTTTTAGAAAATGTTAGAGTATAAAACCACTTCTCATACTCTAACAAATTAACATTTTATATGATGTTTTTTACTCTTCTTCGTCCAAAAATTCTTCTGGATCATCTAAACAATCCATACCATCTGAGTGGTTTTGAACATGAGCACCATAAGTGTATGTAAGTTCTCCACCCATTTTACCTTGATAAAGAACACCACCTGCAATAATAGCAACCAAAAGGATAGAAAACACCTCTGCTTTTACCTTTTTGTTAAAACAACCATAGAGTTTAATAACAGCTGCAAAACCCATAGCAATAGTTAGATACAAACCAAAATCCTTGTGTTGTACCAATAGTTTTTGAGCTTCACCTGAAATAAGCATATAAACTTCACCACCATCATGTTTACCACTAAAAAAAGCACCAATCATAAAAAGTGCCGCAAATACAAAAAATCTAGTAGAAATTTTTGACATTGTTTCACTTGGTTTAAATAGGTACAAAGCACCTAAAACTAAAGATATAATGGGAAGGGATACTGCAAAATGTGCAAGAGCGGGATGTAACATATTTAGAACCTTTTATTAAATATAGTTGTATTTTACTGTTAATTTTATAGTTTTTTCTTATAAAATACAACTAAATTAAAAAGTCTTTACGATCTGTTACTAAGATTCTTCTTTTGTTAAACGTACTCTAACCGATTGTTCATGAGCCGTTAAACCTTCTGTATTAGCAATCAGTGCGCACTCTTCACCGATCTCATTAATACCTTTTTTACTAAAAGCTATAATAGAAGTTTTTTTCATAAAATTTTCAACACCAAGTGGTGAATAAAACTTAGCCGTTCCACCCGTAGGTAGTGTATGGTTTGGTCCAGCCACATAATCACCAATTGCTTCAGGTGTATTATGTCCTAAAAATATCGCTCCTGCATGTTTAATAGAAGCTAAGAGTTCAAATGGATTATTTGTTGCTACTTCTAAGTGTTCAGGTGCTATCTCGTTCATAAGAGCGATCGCTTCGTCCATATTTCGTGTAACAATAATAGCTCCACGTTCTTCAATAGATTTTCTAGCAATCTCTTCACGTGGTAATTTTTTTAACCAATCTTCTATTTTAATTTTTACAGCGTTTGCCAAGTTTTGAGAAGGCGTTATTAAAATCGAGCTTGCCATCTCATCGTGTTCGGCTTGAGAGAGTAGATCTACCGCCATGTGGTTTGGATTTGCGCTTTCATCAGCTAAAATACCAATCTCACTTGGTCCTGCAATCATGTCAATGTTCACATCACCAAAAACCATTTTTTTAGCCGTTGCCACAAAAATATTACCCGGACCTGTGATCACGTCAACTTTTGGAATATTTTGTGTTCCATACGCCATAGCTGCGATCGCTGAAGCACCACCAACTTTATACACCTCTGTTACACCACATAAATGACACGCTGCCAATAAAAGCTCATTTGGTTCATTATCGGGGGTTGGAGTACACACAACAATGTTTTCTACACCCGCAACTTGCGCAGGAATTACATTCATTAGTAGAGATGAAGGGTACGCTGCTTTTCCGCCGGGGATGTATAAACCTGCACTATCTACTGGGGTTACTCTTTGACCAAGTATTGTACCGTTTGGTTCATCATCGAACCATGATTTTGGTTTTTGTTTTTCGTGGTAAACTTTGATTCTGTCGTATGATAAATGCAAGGCATCACGTAAAGTACCATCTAAGTTGTCATAAGCATGCAACATTGATTCTGCTGAGATCTTTAGATCGCTGTCTGCTTCTGGTTGCCAGTTGTCAAATTTTGCAATATGAGAGAAAAGTGCTTTGTTTTTGTCTTGTTTAATCTCATTTATAATACCACTTACAATATCACTAACTGTCGCAATATCCATTTTCCCACGCCCTAGAAGCTCTTCAAACTCTGCTTTGAAAGTACTATTTGTTGAGTTTGTAAAAATCATTCTCTTTTTTTCCTTGTCTTTTGTTAAATTCTTCTTTTACAATACCTAAAGCTTGTAAAAAACTTTTTGCATCTATTGCACCCATAATTGGCTCAAACATTGGTTCGCCAGAAGGAAGTAAAAACCAAATAGCTGGTGTACCTGGTCTGTAAAGTTCACGTGGCATATAATCTCTCTCATCAGAGTAAGACGTAACCGAGATAAAATCTTTGTTAAGTCCTTTGACAACCATTGGATCTTTTAAAGTTGTTTCATCCAATAAAACACAGTATTTACAACTGTGGCGTGAACTGATAAACAACACAGGTTTATTTAGTTTTTTAGCTTCTTTTAAAGCCACATGATAGTCTTTTTGCCACTTTACATTTGTTCCAAATAAAGTTGCTACACTTAGTAGTAGGATTATAAAAATTTTACGCATGTTTTTTCACCTTTTTTAAGAGTTCTTTTGCACAATCATAAGCACTTTTATTTGTAACATCTATCACTATATCTGCTATTTCTAAGTACTCTGGACGACGTTCATCGTAAAGCTTTTTTGCCAATCTCATGTCATTTAGCAAAGGTCTTTTTTTAATCTTTTTAACCGCATTTGGATGTTCTTTTATACGCTTAATGATCTTGTCAAAAGGGCTGTCAAGAAGTACTACAATCCCCATCTCTTTAAGATTTTTTTGCTTGTAAAACCCACCACCTGTTGAGATAAGTGTGTTTTGAACACTGTTTTGTAACCAATGGGCTATTTTCTTTTCTAGGCTTCTAAAATGCTTCTCGCCTTCTTCTTGAAAAATCTTCTTTATTTTTTTATTTTCCATTGACTCGATCATGTCGTCAGTATCTATGGCCAAATATTCTGAATGTTTAATTACTTCACGAGCAACACTGCCCTTACCTACACCCATAAAACCGATTAATATAACATTTTTCACCGTTATTATTCCTCTTCTTGCATACCAAAAGCAGACATATCAAAATCAGGCTTTGTTTTCATAATTTTTAAATATATCAACACAGGATTAATGACATTATACTCTAAAAGTATCATACTCAAAATAAAACTTAGTGAACTTAGCTCTAAAAATTGTGGATAAAAATAAGAAAGACTGAATCCTATCAAGGAAATAATATACAAAACATATTGTACTTTAGCGAATTTTTTATCTATCATTTCATTCATTGTCGGTATGTTCATGTAACCTCTTGCGTTTAAATGAAACCATACTAAAAAAGGAATAATTTTATATAACATTCCGATCATAATGGAGATAATAAAACCACCGCCGATCAAAATAGAGATAGGTACTATCAACTCATTATTTATAAAAGAGTTAAATATCCATGTAAAGATACCCACACTTAAAAATATACTTGAACTTCTCCAGTACCAAACCGTGACATCAGTAATGGGCCTACGACGCTGATTTAACTTGATCCAAACCGTTGTCACAAAAGCCCAGAAAAACAAACCGATCCATATTTTTGCTAAAAATTCATAGTTCGTACCTAAAATATTTAGTACCGCCCATAAAACCAAACCTAAGCTAATTAACCAAACCACACGACGTTTACAAAACTGTTTAAACCTAGGTGCCACATAAAACATAGGAAGCACTTGAAACGCTACACCTATGATCAAGATCCCTCCAAAACCAAAAATAGCCCAAACACTGTGAATGTTTGCCAAAACACCGTGGATAGATCCAGTACTTGATCCAGCGTGCGATAACAAAAGGTACGCTCCAAGCAAAACCGACACTAAAGCAAATACTAAACTTACTTTCATAGCTCTTATAGTTGGTGTGACGTTGATAACATTTTTTAGTGAAAACAACATGGGTACAACAAGCATTAAAAAACCTATACTCAAGGCAAATGTAGCCACATAACTAAAGGTGTGTTTTTGAAAGTACAAACCAAAAACCATGCTCACAATACCAACAACTAAAATAAGGTAAGAACTGATCGTTAAAGCTTCAACTTTGTACACTTTAACTCCTGCTAAAACAGGGAGCATTTGTGTTAATGCACCAAGCATAACAAAACCTAAAAAACCAATGGTTATGGCATGTGTAACGGCTATTGTTTCATAAGAAAAACGACTCATCAACACTTCTGCATCTGTACCAAAGATCAATAGTCCAGCAAATATTGCAAAAAGTGGTGCCGTAAGGAAAAACCTTATGGGTGCCGATATAGGAGGTGCTTGATCGGTAGATAAACCTGTTAGTTCCATGTTCTACTCTGCTACTATGGAGTCCATCATGGCTACAATTCTGTCTGAATCTGCACTTAAATGTTGTTGAGCCATTGTATAAAGCATTTGCTCTTCTTTCATGTTATGCTGTTGCATAAGGATCATCAAAGTTTCTGTTAAACCAAAAAATTTATCTTTGTTGTCTGCTTCTATAGCACCAAGTAGATCACTCATAAGTGCACGCATTTGAGCATGTTCTTGTCGCATCATTGCTGTTGGACCTTGAGTCATACCTGTTTTTTGTTCAAACTCTAAGAACATAACACGTTCTTCCATTTGGAAGTGTCTTTCTGTTGCTTGTATAAATTCTTGTGTCATCTCTTTGGCATCGTTTAGTGACTTACTCGCTTTTTCTTCCATTGACGCAAAAATCTCGTCGCATCTTCTATGATCGGTTGTTAAATATTCTTTTATTGTTGCCATTGTTGAACCTTAATATTTTTTTGTAAATATTATATACTAATTTTTAGTAATTAATTTTGATTTGCATCAATTTGCTAATTGCTTATTTTTTGGGGTAATTTTGTTTTAGATAGTACAGTTTTTGGGGAGGCTTACAAGTGGTAGTGAATATTTTTCAGTGATTGTTTTCATAAGATTACTAAACTCTTGTTGAGCAATACTTTTATACTCTTCACTATCTCTCCCATGTGAAGAAATTGCATTATTAATTATCTTTTGTTTTGCTTCAATCATTGAGTTATAACTTTCAAGGAATCTGTTAAACTCCTTAGCAACACTCAGTTCAACTTTTGTTTTTTCTTTTGCCTTAGATAGGAAAACTAAACCTGAAACTAATGCAGTTAATAAAACCAGTATAAGAGGTGTAGGAGTTCTCATAACCATAGTAGAAAGATAAATAGAGAATATTCCTGATAGAATAAAAAGCCAACTCAAATTAAATGCTATCTTTTTTAACTTCAATGTATGATTAAGATTTATATCGTAATCTTTCATATCTTTTAGATTCATCATAGATGGATTACCAGCTATTTTATAATAAAACCACAAATAACCACCTAGTACTAGTCCTACTAATCCCATAATAATATAAGCTATTAATTCTGAACCTTTATCCGCTCCTTTAAGAGCTGCTTTTGAAGCCTTAGCCCCTACATACATATTTAATGCTACACTCATTTATCTTCCTTTTATTGTATATTCCTATAGAAATGATTTCCATAGGAAATTGTAAAAAAATGTTAGCAGATTTATACTTATAGAAATATTACTTATAGGAATGATAATGTTAAATTTACCAGAGATTGCTACTGAAGAAGAAATAAATGAGTTTAAACAAATAATTTCTGATAATATAAAGAGAATCAGACAAGAAAAAAAGTTTAGTCAGCTTGAAGTAGCCCTATCCATAGGACAAAAATCGTCAGGGTTTTATGCTAATGCTGAAAATAATGCTCACGATAAACATTTTAATTTAGTTCATTTATATAAAATAGCTAAATTATTTGAAGTTGAAGTTATTGAGTTTTGTAAATAATTATATTTATAGTACAATTAGTTTCAGTATGGGGAATAATCTTTGGAGTGCGAGTCGCATTCGATATTAAGTCATTACAACTTACCTATTTACCCATACCTTTTCAATATTAGGATAACACTTGAATATTACTAATCTTGATACATTAGAACTCATATCTAAAAATTTTAATATAAATTTAACTTTTCTTCAATATATGGCAAATCAAAAATATAAATTTTTTAATAAACTAGATGACAATATAAATTCAGTATTAAACACAGACACGGATATGTTTTTAAATATTTCACCTTATGTTTCAATAATCAAAATTCCTAAAAAAAATAAAAAAAATAAATATAAGTTTAGAGAAGTATTGAAAATAAGTTCCCCTTTTAATAATTTTTATAAAGAACTATTATATGAAATAGAAAGTATTATTGAAATAAACAACAGTAACTTTATTACTAAAAATGTGCATGGATTTGTTAAAAAAAGAAATACATTAACAAATGCAAAACAACATCTTAATAAAAAGTATATTTTCAAAATTGATGTTGAAAACTTTTTTTCTTCCATTAAGATAGAATCTATTAAAGAAGTTTTTATCAAATTGGGATGTAATAATAAAAGTTCAGAATTATTTTCTCAGTTATGTTCATATAATAATGTTTTGAAAGAGGGCTTTAATACAAGTCCAATGATTGCAAATTTATATTGCTTCGATTTGGACAAGGAGTTAATAAGTTTATCAAATAAATATAATGTAGAATATACTAGATATAGTGATGACATTACTTTTTCATCTAATGAAAATAATTTTCCTCAAATATCAGAGTTAGAATCATTATTAAATAAGTATGACTTAAAATTGAATAAGAATAAAACTTTATTCTTAAAAAAGGGGCAATCTCAATATGTAACTGGTTTAAGTATCTCAAATGAATCATACCCAAGAGTACCAAGAAAGATGAAAAGAAAAATCAGACAAGATTTATATCAATTAGAAAAATATTTTTGGGATAAACATCATACAGAGATTATATACAAGATTAGACAAGTTTATGGAAAGATAGTTTATACGATAGGTATCGAAAAAGAACTTGGTAAAAAATACAAAAATAAATTTATTGAAATAATAAGTAAAAATGGTTATAGTCTTAATGAAATATTCAAAGATTCACCAGAACAGCATCTTTCAAATTCAGTTTTTCACTATACAGATGAAACAGATATAAAAATAAATGAAAAACATTATATTGGTTTATCTGTTGTCTCAATTTTTACAGAAGAACTCAAAGAAGAAAATCAAAGAAAATTGAACGATTTGAAAGATAGTATTATTTCAGATAATCGTAATGGATTAAACCAACAAGAAAGAGAGAATATCTTTCATTATTGTGAAGATAATATCTATGTTAAAGAAAAATATACAGCTTTATTAAGAACACTCAATTTTGAAGCTTTTATTATTTTAATTCATGGTGATAGTAAAAATATGAAGAAGAGAGAATATCAAAATTCTTATTATAGATTATTCGAAACTATTATGTATAAAGTATTAAGACGTTTTAAAAAATATAATAATTATATATATCCTGAAGAAAATTCAAAAATATCTAAACAAAAATTAGAAAGTAGAATGGAAAATGTAAAAGGATTACCACAACATAAAATAGAAATTGTATCAAAAGACAACTTATTAGCTTCTATGCCTGATTATATATTGGGGATCTTCAGAGATTGTATAAAAAAAGATTTAACTGAAAATATAAATAAATTAAAAGATAATCAAACATTAAATGAAGAGAAAAAGTTAAATGAAATTGTTGATAAAATTAGACTTGTTATAGATATGAGTAGTAGTCAATACTTTGCAAGACAAAATAATAAAAGATTGAATTGTATTGAAATTAATAAGTTAATATCTGTAAATACTTCAAAGAAACATGATGAATTAAAAGTTAAAAATCATAATATACCACTTTTACATAGACTGGTTAGGTCAATAAAAGTTTCTACTTCACAGTTTAAAAAATTTATACATAATAATTTTTTTAATTAATCTACAAAATATGCAGAATCATAGTCTTTCTCAAATTCTTTCCTATATTCTTCAGCTAACTTTTTTAATTTAATATCATCTGGATTAGATTTTAATAGTTCATCAATAATCTTCACTTTTAATTGATTCAAAGATAGTGAAATATGTGAGAAGAAATTTCTACGACCTATATTATGCATTTCCCAATTTCTATTTATAAATGGGTTTTCATAATACGGTATTACTTCAAATTTAGAAAAATCTACACCTGCTTTATTAGACAACTCCAATAAATCTGATTGCAATTTAGATGTAGAATCAGATTCGGAACACATTTCACAATATTCTCTTACAGTATAGATGTTATCCGTCAATTCTTTAATTAGTTCAAAAATCCCCTGATTAAAATCTCTTTCAATTTTCATATCTTCTAGTTCAAATTCTTTTTTTACTTGTCTATCCCAAAAATACTGAACTTCGAATAGGATTTGGCGAATCATTTCTTTATCTGCTTCTTTCCCACTTTCAGAATATTTCAATTCATGATTATGTTTTATATCTTTTAATTTCTTAACTGTATATATTTTTTCATTATCTGTTTCTTTGTGATGACGATGACACATAAACATTAAATTATTTGGAGAACGTCTTTCTTCGTCAGATTGATTAGGGTTATATCTTTGACCTCCCTTATTCGCAGCATTGATATGACAGAGCTGAGCTATATATAATCCATTGTCATTAAATATAGGGTGACTACAATCAGGGAAAGAACACTCATTACCTGACCTAACATACAAAAGTTTTAATGTGTCCGAACTAGGTGATTTTCTTGCCATATTCTTCTCTCTGTATAATAATTAATTACTATCTAAAAAACTTAAAATTTTTTCAATATTTATATCAAAGTTATTTTTTATTGGCAAATTTGTTTTTATATATTTACCATTATGTTTATTAAAATAATATTTTTTGATTTCATCTAACCATCCATAGCTATCTGCAATTTTAATTAAATCATATTCTTCTTTTTGAAATCTATATATATCATCTTTCTCCATATAATAAATTAGTGGAATGTCCCCAATAAACTAGACAGTTAGCAATCCAGTAAAAACCTAATTTTTTAAAGACTGTTCATTATATCTTTTTTCAAACTCATTTGGAGAAATATAATCCAAATAACTATGTCTTCTTTTTGAGTTGTAG
>Ga0193962_1000021_pt1 | contig 86513 bp, 86 predicted proteins | sample FB_5_MG_FD_140335 | JGI IMG/M metagenome (GOLD analysis project Ga0193962, IMG submission 140335) | Microbial mat bacterial communities from the Broadkill River, Lewes, Delaware, United States - FB_5_MG | ecosystem: Environmental > Aquatic > Freshwater > River > Microbial mats | place: USA... | reverse complement strand
TCAAATATTAGGAAAAGTTTCTGATAATATGCTAATTTTTAACGCAGGATTTATTTTAGGATTAAACAACAAAATCAAATTAATTTTAGCAGGTGGAACTCAAATGGCTTGCGTTTTACTAATAGTAAACTCAATATTGAAAACAATGGGAGGCGAGTTTGAAACTTCAAATCTTGCACTTTGTACTACAAAATGGATTTTTGAAGATAAAAATAGCGATATAAAGGCACTCCTTGAACTGTTGGATTTTAAAATAAATGCTTATTATTCTGATTTTGATTTTTCAAGCTCTGAACATCCTTCTTTAAAACTTTATGATGAAGGTGAAGCAAAAGAGGGTGTGGGAGCAGGTGCTTCACTTATATATGCTTCTTTAAATGGTTTAGAAAAAGAACAAATAATAAAAAAAATCGAAAGCTTTTTAGGGTAACTATGAAAATACTATATTTTGGTGGACAAAAATCAGGAAAAAGTCGATTAGCAGAAGCTAAAACTTTGGAATTATCTAAAGATAATGAAGCCTACTATTTAGCAACTTATGACAATTCTTATGGCGATATAGAAATGCAAAAAAGAGTTCAAAAACACCAAAATCAAAGAAAAGAAAAATTTATTACTATTGAAGAAAAATATGAACTTTCAAAGCTAATAGAAGAAGAAAAAACATATTTAATAGATTGTATTTCTATGTGGCTTTTAAATGGACTTGAAAAAACTGAAGAAGAACTTTTAAAAGAAATAGAAAAATTATCATTAAAAAAAGCGAATATTGTATTTGTTTTAAATGATGTTAGTTCAGGAGTAATTCCTTTTGAAAAAGTATCAAGAAAATATGTTGATTTAAGTGGAATAATAGGACAAAAATTAGCCAGTTTTTGTGATGAAGTTTATGAAGTAAAATTAGGTCTTAGCAATAGATTAAAATAGAGATTAGAATAGAGGTTAGAATAGATGAAAAACATTTCAATATTTGGTACAAGTAGTGATGCTGGAAAATCTACTATTACTTTTGTAATAGGGAAGATTTTAAAAAAAAAAGGTATGAATGTAGTTCCTTTTAAAGCTCAAAATGTCTCAAACAATGCTTTTGTTTGTGATGATGGCAGTGAAATTGCAGTTGCACAATATTTCCAAGCAAAAATCTTAGATGTACCTACTTCATATCATTTAAATCCAGTTTTATTAAAATCAGGAAGAGGTTCAAGTGCTTCTGTTATTGTTGAAGGAAAAGTTTGTGAAAGTAAAGATGTTTTGTCTTATTACAAAGATTTAGATACTTTAAAACCAGCGGTAGATAGATGTTTTGAATACCTTGATAAAAGATATGATTGTGTAATCTGTGAGGGTGCTGGAAGTCCTGTTGAGTTAAATCTTATGGATAAAGACTTATCAAATATTTATATTGCAAGTAAATATAATACAAAAATCATATTAGTAGCTGATATAGAAAAAGGTGGAGTTTTTGCTTCTATTTATGGAGTTTATAATTTATTACCAGAAAATTTACGTAAAAATGTAATTGGGGTAATAATAAATAAGTTTCGTGGAGATTTAAGTCTTTTTGATGAAGGTATAAAAATTATTGAAAATGATTTTAAAATACCAGTTCTAGGAGTATTACCTTATATTCCTTTTAATTTAGGCTTTGAAGATTCTCAAAGTTTAAAAAATTATACTCAAAATAATAAAGAAGCTATTATAAGAGTTGCAGTAATTTTTTATCCACATATGAGTAATTATAATGACTTTGAGCCTTTAATAGCTGATAAAAACATTGATTTAGAGTTTGTTGAGTCTAATATCTCTTTAGAAAAGTTTGATTTGATAATTTTACCTGGTTCTAAACTTGTAATCAAAGATTTACAATGGTTAAAAGAAATAGGACTTTTTGATAAAATCAAAATATTTAATAAGACTATTTTAGGACTTTGTGGTGGTTATGAAATGATGTTTGAGAAACTTAATGATAAATATGCTTTAGAAAATACTAAAGCTTGTATAGAAGATGGTTTTAATTTTATTGATGATGAAATCATATTTGAAAAAGAAAAAACTCTAAAAAAAGCTTCTTATGAAATATTTGATATAAAGATAAAAGGCTTTGAAATACACCATGGACAAAGTAAAAAATATCCCTTATCTTATAAAAAGAAAAATATTTATGGAACTTTTCTTCATGCAGTTTTTGATAATGACGAATTTAGAACTTTTCTTTTTTCTAAAATAAATAGTTTATATCAGCCTTTTGATTTTAAAAATTATAAAAAAGAACATATAGATAGTTTTATAAGTAATTTAGAAAAAAAATTAGATGTAAAAAAAATAATGGATAATATAAATGAATAAAGACATAATATTAGGACTAAAATTTGCTTTTAGTTACTTCTCAATTCTTCCTATAAAGTTTGATAATAGTGTTGATTTATCAAAAAAAGAGATTATAAACTACTTGATATTTTTCCTTCCTTTTGTAGGTGCTGTGTTATCTTTTTTAACGATTGTCTCGTTTAATTTGCTTGAATCTTTAACTTGGCTTGCTGCAATTATTTGTGCTTTTTTATATATGATGCTTTATGGCTTTATTCATACAGAAGCTATTTTGGACGTAGTAGATGCCCTTTATGCTAAACATGGAGGAAAAGATGCCTATGAAATAATAAAAGAGCCTACAATAGGTGCTATGGGATTTTTATATGCTTTAGCCTTTGTATCTATAAAAGTTGCTGCAATATCAATGCTTTTATTAAATGACCTTTTTTTAGAACTCATTTGCATAGCAATTATAAGTAGAGTATCAGTTCAGTTTTTAGTAAAGATAAAAGAGTTTAAATCAAGTTTTGTAGGTCTTATGAAAGAGTCTTTTAAAAGTTTCAAAATTTCATTTTTACTCTATCTTTTAATCTGTTTTATATTAATAGCTTCAAAAGCTTTTATTCTATTTTCTATAGCTTTTATAGTTTCTTTTTTCTTTTCTTTATTTTTAGAAAAAAACTTAGGCTTTTTAAATGGGGATGCCTTAGGTTTTAATTTGGAGTTTGTTGAAATAATTTTATTAATAAGTGTTTGTTTATTATGGCTTTAATTACGCTTTTAAGGCATGCTCCCCTTGCTTCTAAATACCAAAGATGTTACAACGGACATATAGATTTAGAAATTGATAACTCTTTAATAAACTTAGAACAACAAGAAACTTTAAAAAAAGTCAAAAATCAAAATTATGACTTAGTATTTTCTTCTGATTTAAAAAGATGTACTCAAACTCTAGATTTAATACATTTTTCTTATAAAACTGATAATAGATTAAGAGAAGTAAAATTCAAAGATATTTTTGAAGGAAAATCTTTCGATGAAATATCCAAAATGGATATTTATGACAAAAAGCATTTAACTTCATTTATTACTTGGCACAATTTTATATCTTCTGAGAGTATAAAAGATTATAAGAATAGAGTAATGTCTTTTTTAGAGGAGTTACCTAAAAATAAAAATATCTTAATTTGCTCCCATGGTGGTACTATTAAACTTCTTCATTCTATTTTAAAAAATGAAAGATATGAAGAAAGTTTATTAAAAATTGAATATTGTGAATTTATCGATTTAAATACATAAGTAAAACTTATAATTAATTTATAAGCTAGATTAATAATAAATTTAACTTAATTTAAATATAATTCAAAATTATAATGGTTTGATTCGTGCTTTAATACTTTTAGGCAGATGAGCAAAAACTATTGTACTATTTTTTATGTATTCACCATTTTCAAATATTGATACCTCTAAACTCATATTTGATTTTTTAAAAGATAGTAATTTTATAGTTTGATTATTTTGTTCATAGCTTATATTTTTTGATTTTAAATCAATGAATTGTTTTTTAAGCATATTTCTCCTTCCTTTTCAAACCATTATAAAAAAATTATTCTTAAAGGATATTATTTATGAACAATCAAGAACACATCTCTGCCATTCCTTCAAATAGATTACAATTTTTTCCTATTATGATGTTTGCAATTGTTATGGGATTTACAGGCTTATCTCTTGTCTTATCAAAGCTTAGTGAAGTTTTATATTTTCCATCTTTTATAGCCTCTTTTTTTGGGTTTATTTCTATTGGCTTATTTTTAATTATTTCATTTTTTTACATAAAAAAAATTATACTTTTCAAAGAAGAGGTAAAAAAAGAGTTTCTTCATCCAATTAGAATCAATTTTTTCGCAGCAATTTCTATTTCTTTACTTCTATTATCAGTATTTTATCGGCATAGTATTGTAGAGTTATCACAAATTCTTTTTATTTTAGGTGCAGTTCTACACCTATTTTTTACAATGTTTACTTTTAAATATTGGATAAATAATAGTATAGAAATTCAACATTCAAATCCAGCTTGGTTTATTCCTGTTGTTGGGAATATTATTGTTCCAATTGCAGGAAAAGGTTTTCTTCCTGATGATATATTGTATTTTTTCTTTTCAATTGGAATTTTCTTTTGGATTATTTTGTTTGCAATTATTTTAAATAGAATTATGTTTCATAAGCAGTTTGCTCCAAAATTTATGCCAACACTATTTATTCTTATAGCACCACCTGCTATTGGATTTCTTGGATATATAAAATTAACAGGAAGCTTAGATTTCTTTGCACATATGTTATATAGTTTGGGACTATTTTTTACAATTTTAGTCTTTATTATGTATAAAAATTATATTAAAATTAAATTTTTTATCTCATGGTGGGCGTTTACTTTCCCTTTAGCTGCTATTGCATTATCTACAATATTAATGTATGAATTTACGCATCAAAGTTTTTATGCAATTCTTTCATATGTTTTTGCACTTTTAACAGCTGTCGTTGTATTCCTTGTGGCAAAACAGACTATTGTTCATATGTTTAAAAAAGAGATATGTATTATGGAGTAAGATTTTATATCTTAGGTCTTAGAGAAAAAAAAGAAGTTTATTTCTCTTTTTTCTCTGCAATAGAATAAAGGATTTTTTTAAAAGCTTTTTCTAAAACTTTTTTTTCTTCATCATCTAAAATATCATAAAAGTATTTATCATTTTCTCTAAATAGTGGCATACATTCTTCAACTATCTTTTTAGCTTTTTCTTGAAGATAAAGTAGACAACTTCTTTTATCTTCTAACGAACACTTTTTATATATTAATTCTTTTGTTTCAAGTTTTTTTACTACTTTACTAGTTCCTCCTGAAGAGAAAACCATTCTTGCAGAAACTTCTTTTGCTGTTAATCCTTCTTTATATATATGTAAAGCAAAAAGCATATCTACCTCTGCTTGTGTTAATCCATATTTTTCATAAATATGTTTCCCACTTGAGTGTATCATATTACAAATTATAGTCATGGGAAGAGTTATAGCCGCGGTTGATTTGATATGATTTTCTGATTTTATTTTTTCATAATTATAAAAGGCATCTAATATTTTCTTTTTCATAAAATTATTATAGCAAAGAAATCTGAAATTTATTTAAATATAGCTTCCTAGGAAAGCAAAATGTAAGTTTTAAGATGTTAGATTCCTAGGAAGCTAAATATTAAGGAAATAAAAATGTTTAAAAGAGTTATCTTGGGATTAATTTTCCCAATTTTACTTTTCTCGGAAGGATTAAATGATTTAATACAGATGTCATTAGAAAATAAAATTATAAATGCATCTAAAAAAAATGTTGAATCTGTTCAAGAAGAGTATGAAAGTGTGAAGAAAGCTTATTTACCAAGTGTAGATATTGGCGGAGCTTACACAGATGTTGCACATGAGACAGCAGCTAATGCAAATAATTCAGTAAATGCATATGTAGATGTTTCTTATAGTCTTTATGACGGTGGAAAAAAAGATTTAAAATACAAATCATATGAATCTCAAATTGAAGCTTCAAACAAAGATTTATTATCATTGAAAAATGAAGTATCATTAGATGTGATAAAACACTATTATGATTATCTAAGTTATAGTTCACAAAAAGATGCAAAGCAAAAAGAGATAGAACAATTGGATGCTCAATATAAACGATTAAGTAAATTTTTTGAGGCAGGGACTACAACAATTGATGAGTTAGATAAAATTAAATCAAAAGTGGAAAGTGCAAATGTACAACTACATGAATTAGAATTAAATATTCAAACAGTTTTACATGAATTAGAGTATATTACAGGTCAAAAAGTACATATTGATGCGGGTTCTTATATGGAAATTTCTAATGAAGAAGCCGAATTAAGAAATGATATAAAAGCTTTAGAATATTCTATGAAAACAGAGCTTTTAAATGCAAAAGAAATTAAAACAGCAGATAATCCACAAATTAATCTTAATAATACTTATACCTATTATGACAATAATTATGATAGTGCAACATATAAAGATAATGAATTAGAAGATCAAAATATTTTTGCTGTAAATATAAAATGGAATTTATTTGATTTTGGTTCTACAAAAACAGCTTACAATGCTGCTCATAAATCTTATTTAAGTACAAGATCAAAATATGAATATGAAAAAAACAAAGCAGAAGTTGATTTAAGCTTAGCATTAAAATCCTATAAAATTGCAAAACTTAAAATAAAATCGGCAAATTCAGCACTTAAAGCTGCAATTAGCACTTATGATGTAATAAAAAATAAATATGAAAATGGCTTAGTGGATAATGTTAACTATTTAGAAGCATTAAGTGATAGATCAGAAGCGGAAAGTTCACTTAGCCTTGCAAAATATAATTTAGAAATTAGAAAAGCTAATGTGATGTACCACAAAGGTAAAAATGTATGGGAGTATGTAAAATGATAAAACAAAATAAAATCCTGTCTTCAGGTAAAAAAATCTTAGTAAGTTTTGTGCTTTTAGCAAGTGCATGGTCTTTTGCCCAAGGACAAGAGGCACCAGCTGTACCTGTTGAAGCGTTTACTGTAAGCGATAAAGAAGTTACAATAAGTAAAAAATACCCAGCTACAATTAAAGCTCAAAAAAGTGTTGATATAATTGCTAGAGTTTCAGGTTCTTTAGAAAAAAGATATTTTATAGAAGGTTCATATGTAAAAAAAGGACAAAAATTATATAGAATTGAACAAAGAACATATCAAGCGAATATTGATTCTTCAAAAGCGGCAGTAAGTAGAGCAAAAGCTCTATTAGTAAAAGCTACAAGTGATTGGAAAAGGTATGAAAAATTATTCGAAAAAAAAGCAATAAGTGCATCACAAAAAGATGAATATTTTTATAACTATCAAGATGCAATAGCAAACTTAACAAATGCAGAAGCAGCGTTAACTAATGCAAAAATTCAGTATGAATATACACAAATTAAAGCCCCAATTAGTGGAATAATTGCAATTACAAACCTAAATGAAGGTAATTATGTTAATGCAAATACAACATTAACAACTATTACAAAAGTTGACCCTATTTATGTAGAATTTTCTATACCACAATTAGATATTGGGAAATACTTAAATCATATAAAATCAGACAAAGTTAGATTTTCAATTAACTGCCAAAATAAATGTATGAAAGATGGCGTTTTAAAATATATTTCTCCAACATTAGACGCCTCAACTGATACTTTATTATTAAGAACACAATTTGATAATAAAAATAATGAAGTAATAGTAGGTCAATTTGTAAATATAAATATAGAAAATATTCATATTCCAGGAGTAATGAGTATTCCAGAAGTTGCAATTATGCAAAGTGGTACTTCTTCAGTTGTATATGTTATTGATGATAAATCTACAGCTCAAATTAGACCAGTTCAATTAACAGGTGAAAACTCTTCAACAGGAGTTATTATTAAAAGTGGTTTAAAAAGTGGTGAAAAAATCATATTAAGTAATATAGCAAAACTTAGACCAAATTCTAAGGTTAAAATAATAGAAGGAAAAAAATAAAATGATTTCCTCGTATTTTATAAAAAATCCAGTATTTACATCAGTAATATCTATTATTATTTTTCTTACTGGATTGCTGTCAATTAATAATTTACCAATTGAGCAGTATCCTCAAGTGTCTCCTCCTCAGATTATTGTTTCTACAGTATATCCAGGTGCTAGTTCACAGACTATTGCTCAAACAGTTGTTGCTCCACTAGAAGAGAGCTTAAATGGTGTTCAAGATATGATTTATATGGAGTCTACAACTTCAGATGATGGTTCTGCTTCTATAAATATATATTTTAAAGTTGGAACTAATACTCAAGAAGCAAAAGTTAATGTAAATAATAAAGTACAAACAGTTTTATCAACTTTACCTTCAATTGTTCAAAGCCAAGGTTTAACTGTAGAAGAAAGATCTGCAAGTATTTTAAAAGTATATGCTTTGATTTCTCCTGATAACTCAAGAGAGACTCTATTTTTATCAAATTATGCAAAGAATAATATTGTTGATGAACTTAAACGTATTAAAGGTGTTGGTTCTGTAAAAATATTTGGTGAAAAAGAATATGCAATGAGAGTTTGGTTGAACCCTGATAAATTGCTAAACTATAATCTAACTTCAGCAGAAGTAATTGAAAAAATTAAAGATCAAAATGAACAATATGCTGCTGGAAAATTTGCACAAGAACCAACGGCAAGTAAACAAATGTTTACATATACTTTACAAACGCCAGATAGATTTGAAAATGTAGAACAATTTTCAAATATTATTTTAAAAGCAGATATTACAGGTAGAAATGTTTTATTAAAAGATGTGGCAACAGTGGAACTAGGTTCTGCTTCATATTCAAGTAAAGCCTTATTTAATGGGCAAAATGCCATTCCTTTTGGTATCTTTTTACAATCAGGTGCAAATGCTCTTGATGCAGCAGCTGCTATTCAATTAAAAATTGATGAAATTGAAAAGAATTTTCCTGAAGGCGTTGAATATAAAGTTCCTTATGAAACACTATCATTTATTGAAGTTTCTATTCAAGAAGTAGTAAATACTTTTATTGAAGCTATGCTTTTAGTAATGTTAATTATTTATATCTTCTTACAAAATTGGAGAGCTACACTTATTCCTATTTTAGCAGTACCAATTTCAATTGTAGGTGCTTTTGCTGGAATGTATGCTTTAGGATATAGTATAAACCTTCTTACTCTTTTTGGTTTAGTTCTTGCTATTGGAATCGTTGTTGATGATGCAATTGTTGTTATAGAAAACGTTGAAAAACATATGTCGCATGGACTAAATCCAAAAGATGCAACAATTAAAGCTATGAAAGAAGTATCAGGTGCTTTAGTTGCTATTGTATTAGTTTTATGTGCTGTATTTGTACCAGTTGCCTTTTTAGGTGGACTTTCAGGAGTTATGTATAAACAATTTGCTGTAACAATTGCTATTTCTGTTATTATTTCAGGAATTGTAGCCTTAACTTTAACGCCAGCACTTTGTGCACTTTTACTAAAACCAAATCATGCTGAACCAATATTTATTTTTAGATGGTTTAACAGAATGTTTGATTCTTTATCACATGGTTATTCAAAAATTGTACGATTTGTAATTAGATTATCTTTTGTTTTCATTTTCATTTATGCAGGAGTTGTTTATTTTACATATTCAGAATTTGGAAAAATGAATACAGAGCTTGTTCCAACAGAAGACCAAGGAAATTTATTTATTCTTTCTTATAATCCTCCTGGTTCTTCTTTAACTAGAACAGAAAAACTTGCAGATGAAATTTATCAAACTATTTCAAAAAATCCAAGTGTAGAACAAATGATACAAATTCCAGGTTTAGATTTAGGTACATTTACAAACAGATCTAATGCTATGATTACCTTTGTTGATATGAAAGATTGGAGTGAAAGATTAGAACCTAATCAACAAACACCATTTTTAGCAAAACAGTTTACTGGACAATTAATGCAAACTACAAGCGAAGGTTTTAGTTTTGGTGTTGTTCCTTCTCCAATTCCAGGTATGTCTATGACTGGTGGTTTTGATATGTATGTTCAAGCTAGAAATGATACGGATATTATAAAATTAAATAAATATGTAACACAAATAGTTAAAAAAGCAAATGCAGACCCAAAATTAGTTGGGGTTAGATCTTCATTAAATGTTAATACTCCAAAATATAAAATGGAAGTTGATTATCAAAAAGCTTTCTCAAAAGGTGTAACAACAAATGATATTTTTACAGCATTAAATGCTGCTTTGGCAAATAAATATGTAAATGATTTTACTTATAATGGTAAAAACTATAATGTTGTTGTTGAATCACTTCAAAAGTATAGAGAAGATCCTCAAGGTTTAGATAAAGTTTTTGTTAGAGGTGGAAGTGGTGAGTTATTGCCAATTACATCATTTGTAAGTATTACAAAAACAACAGGAACGGATATTATCACAAGAATGAATATGTTCCAATCAGCAAAAGTTTCAGGAAGTCCAGCACCAGGTGTTAGTTCAAGTGAAGCTTTAGATACTATTGAGCGAATTTCAAAAGAGATTTTACCTAAAGATTATTCTATTGCTTGGACAGGAACTGCTTTCCAAGAAAAAACCCTGAAATCTAATAGTAGTGTAGCTTTTATTGCTGGTATTGTTTTCTTATATTTAATACTTTGTGCTTTATATGAAAGATGGTTCTTGCCAATTACTATTATTTTTGCGGTTCCTTTTGCAGTTTTAGGTTCAGTTGAAGCTACTATGTGGAGAGGATTATCAAATGATATTTATTTCCAAGTAGGATTACTCGTACTAATAGGGCTTAGTGCAAAAAATGCAATTTTGATTGTTGAGTTTGCTTTACAAAAAAGAAAAGAGGGGATGAATATTGCAGATGCAGCTGTTGAAGCTGCTAAGTTAAGATTAAGACCTATTATTATGACTTCACTTGCGTTTACTATTGGAGTTGTTCCTTTAGCAATATCTCAAGGAGCAGGGGCTGCTAGTAGACACTCTATTGGTACAGGAGTAATAGGTGGTATGTTAGCTGCAACATTTATTGCAATTATATTTATTCCAATGTTTTATTATGTGATAGAAAAACTTACAAATAGTGAAAAAAAGCAAGAGAAAAAAGAAAAATTAGAACAAAAAAGTTAAAAGGAGGTCGTTCATGAAAGATAATTTAAGAGAAAAAAGAAAAAATGAAATCATGAATATAGCCTCCGATTTATTTTATTCAAAAGGAATAAGTGAAACAACTATTTCAGAGATTACATATTTAGCAAATATTGGAAAAGGAACTTTTTACGAATACTTTAAAAATAAAGATGATGTAATAAATGAATATATTAAAATATATTTTCAAAACATTCATCAACAAATAAATCAGAAGATAGAAAGTCTTGAAACAAATGAAGAGAAAATTCATTTTATAGTTAAATTTCTTTTTATCTCAAAAACAACAGATGAAAAACTCACCTATCTTTTAGTGGAGTTTTTCAGACTTACATTTAATAAAAAGAGAGAAGAAGCAAAAAAGTTATATCAGTTCAATGAACAAAATACAAATCTTATAAATAAATATTTAGAAAAAGGGATTGAGAATAAAGAGTTTAAAGAGTGTAATACTCAAGAAGTTGCTTTTGAAATTATCTCGGCAATTTTAGGGAATCTAGTATTATCTTTAAGTTATGAATTTAAAGAGTGTGATACTTCAACAAAATGTAATGTTGAAACAATTTTAAACTCAATTAAATATGAGAAATAATAAAAAAAATTTATTGATATAAACTCTTTTTATAGTTATAATCAATTATTAAAAATATGAAGGAATTATTATGGATTTTAGATATATAGGAAAAAGTGGCTTAAGAGTTAGTTCTATTTGTTTAGGAACTATGACTTTTGGCTCTACTACAAAAAAAGATGAAGCATTTAAAATAATGGATAAAGCATATGAAAGAGGAATAAATTTTTTTGATACAGCTGAACTTTATCCAGTACCTCCAAAAGCAGATACAGCTGGAATAACAGAAGCGTGGGTAGGGGATTGGTTACAAACAAAACCAAGAGACTCAGTAATTCTTGCTACAAAAGTAGCAGGAGCAGCTTCTGGGTGGTTTGTGCCACCTATTAGACATGGAATTACAGCAATTGATTCTTTCCATATAAAAAAAGCTGTTGAAGGAAGTCTTAAAAAACTGAAAACTGATTATATAGATCTTTACCAAATGCATTGGCCTGATACTATTGTTCCAATTGAAGAAAGTATGAAAGCCTTTGATGAGCTTGTACGTGAAGGTAAAGTTAGATATTTGGGAACTTCAAATGATACAGCTTATGGTTTAACAAAAGCAAATGAAGCTTCAAAATATAATAATCTTGCAAGATTTGAATCTATTCAAAATAACTTCTCTTTATTAAACCCAAGATTTCATGATGAATTAGCTAATGTATGTAAAAGAGAGAATATCTCTTTACTACCATATTCTCCAATAGCAGGGGGAGTATTATCAGGAAAATACAATGCTGGTTTATATCCAGAAGATTCAAGATTTGGTATATATATGGCAAATAAAAGCCCAAGAGTACAAGCTATGGCAAATAGATTTGTAAATGAAAAAACAAAAGAGGCTACTAAAAAATATGTAGAACTTGCAAAAGAATATGGAATTTCACCCGTAACTTTAGCTGTTGCATATTCAAAGCACTTTGATTTTGTGGCTTCAACAATAATAGGAGCAAGAAAATTATCTCAACTTGATGATTCTTCAGCTGCCTTTGATTTTAAAATAAACGAAGAATTAATGAAAAGAATAGAGAAAATTCAAAAAGATATTTTGTACCCTATGGGTTAATCTGATCTGGATACCTAAATAGGACATAAAAATATAGTATGTTAAAATTAGGGAAAGAGAGATCAAATGAGAAGAAGTAAATATAATCAAGAGTTTAAAGATTCAGCAGTAAAGTTATGTATTGATAGTGATAAATCAATCACAGCAATCGCAAGAGAGTTAGGATTAAATAAAGTCTGAAATTTTATATTCGAATAGGTAATCAATCATATCAAAATCGTTTATAGCCTGTTTCTTCTGCAACCAATTAATAAATGGGACAATTATTGCATCATGTGAAATGAAAATTGTATTTTTATTATGTGAATTTATAAAATCAACTAATCTTTGAGAAGCTAAATCAATAGAATTAAAGCCATCTAATTCTGATTTCGAAAGTTGTAAATTAAAAATTTCTAACAAACTAAACTTTTCAAAAATAGTCATTGCTTTTTTATCATCCCTTATATAAACGCCTGGATTACCAAGTTCAATAGCTTCTATAACGGGTATATCTTTATTTATTCCTAGAACTATATTTTCAGCTGTTTGAACGCATCTCTCAATAGGACTGGTAACTATTAATTCTATGTTTGTATTAGATTTCCATAATTCTTTTCCATAATTTTTAGAATCAATCAGTCCTTGATCCGAAAGTTTTGCATGAACACTAGAATTTGTTTTCTCTGCATGTCTAATTAAATATTTCATTTCTGAACCTTTATTATAGAAATTAAATTATCTGGAAAAAAAATATCAATAATATTGAGTTCTGCTTTATTAAATATATTCTTAAAGTCATTAATACTCCTTTCATAACCACCTACAAAACTCAGAAGGTGAAATGAAAGTGTTTGCCCTTTATCTAATAGTGAGTGCTCGGGTATCACTGTATCAAATACATACAAAACACTTTTATCTGACATATTATTTGCAATATTTTTTAAAATTTGAACTGCTTTTTTATCACTCCAATCGTGTAAAACTCTGGATAATAAAAATACATCACTTTTTAATATAAATTCATTAAAAAAATCTATTTTATAAAATTGATGTTTAGTATTAATACTTTTTATATCTGCCAGAATAGCAGTTATATCATTATTTTTGTTTTTTATTTTAGTTAGTAATGTCCCATTCCCACCACCTATATCACATACAGTTTCACTTTTAAATTGAAGTATGTCAATTAAATCAGCATAATCGTATGTATAGTATTCTTGGGTAGAACTTGTGAGTTTTTGTAATTCCTGATTATCTTCTAAATAGTTAAAAAAAGGTTTTGAATAAATATCACTAAATACTTCATCTCCCTTTTGTAAAGAGCGTGTGAGTTGTGAACTTACTTTAAATGGCAAATCTTGCCAATAAAGAATTAATGGTTTTAATTCATTTTCTATAAGTTCACCTTTCTTTGTTAATGTAAGTTCTTTATTTATTATATTTTCAACTTGAAGCCATCGAAAAATGATTTTTTTTGAAATATTTGGTAGTTGAAGTTCTTTATTTTCTTTTACACATTTTAAAGCATCTAATTTTAAAATACTAAAAAGTATTTGATATTTAAAATAGGAAAATGATTCATTTAAAATTCTTTCCTTATCGATGTATTCTTGTGTAAGTATCAGTGAGCTGATGTCTTCTTCACTTATAATTGTTTTTTGATTATTAAAGTTTGTAGCTAAAGCAACTCCATTATAAAAAGGTTCTAATTTCTTATATCGTACTGAATAAAGTTCATTTCCTTTTTTATTAATATGAAAATAACCATTTTTATCTTTTGCTACTGCACAACCTTTATGAAATACATCTAATTCTTCAAAATATCTATCATATACCATTTTCCCGTTGGTATCAATATGAGTTGATTTACCTTCTTGATTTACAGCAACTGCAATAGAATATTTAAAATCACCTGTGTAGTTAAATGTTTGTTTATAAATCTTATCTCCAGATTTATTGATATGATAATATCTATTGTCTTTATTTTGAACTACACAAAAACCTTCTTGGAAATTACCTATCCAAGAATACCTTTGTGAATAAATTTCTTTTCCTTGATTGTTAATATGGTACCAACCTTCTTTATCACAAACAGCCGCTATACCTTCGTAAAACCCATAAGCCTTTATAAATATTTTATTAAACAATTTTTCATTCTTAGTATTGATGAAAAACATATTTTCATTAAGTTGAACAGGTGCAATATTGTCATGAAAACTCATAACTTTTGAGTACATTGTCTCATAGAGTGGTTTTCCATTTATAAGATGGTGTGTTTCATCAAAAGAGATATTAATCATTATTTACCTTAAAGAACATTCTTTACAAATGTCTTGCTGTTTATATGTTTGTAAAATATTTTGATATTCTAGTGAATTAAATATACTTTCAATAGATTTCGTTTGAATATTTCCCCATTCACCCAAAGAAACTCTTTTATTTGATGGAGCACAACAAATATTGAATGTTCCCTCTTGATCAATCCATAATTCTTCACCTAAGAAAGGACAGTCATTTTTAATTTCACTAATTTCGTCTTTAAATTTAATTTTTTTAAAATTTGAAAGTTCTATTTTATTTCTATATTTCTCTATAGTATCTATAAAGTCATTCCACTTAATTATACTATTTTTGTTTTTTTGCAAAGATTCATTTTTAATTTCATCAAATGTAACCCATAGTTGATGCCCCTTAACTCTATTAATTTTATATTTAATAGCAAAAAGAATTATCTCTTCCAATTCTGATAGGTTAGATTCTAAAAATGTGACTTGTAATGTAATACTTACCTCGGGGTAATATAAATCTCTTAATTGAACAAATTTTTTTATATTCTCTATCTTGTCAAAAGTATTGTCATTAATCATAATTCTTTTATTAACATCATCCTTTAAGGAGTTAATGGAAATTTTAATATCACTTAATACTGGAAGTAATTTTTTAGCCCATTTTTCTACTCCATATATAGGAAATGTACCATTTGTTGTTAAATTCAATTTTGTTTTTGAGTTAATAGTCTTGTCTAAAAAAATATCAAAAAATTGATACATTAACGGCTCACCCATTGTAGATGGAATAATTTCTTTTATGCCTATTGATAAAGCTTGATCAATGGATTTAATCAATAGCTTTTTTTTCATTGCTTTTCTATGTTCAAGAGGTTTTTTATTGTAAATACTATGAGTATCACACATAATACAGTTAAGATTACATTGATCTGGATTTGTATCAATTGTTATTCTCCAAGGCTTTTTCATAATAAACTTTGGTAAATTTTTATAATATTTTTTGCATCATCGGTTATATTTACAACACTATCTCTACATGATTGTAAGGAGTTTAAGGTTGTTGGATTATCAGAAATATTTTTAATTAAATCTTTTAAACTTTGGCTATTTCCAACTTTAAAAGTATATCCATTGATCCCATCTTGTACTAATTCTGACATGCCACCTAAATCTGATGTTATCACTGGAATACCTGCTAAGAATGCTTCTTGAATAACAAGTGGAGCATTTTCATACCAAGTTGAAGGTACAATTAAAACATCAATATCTTCTAATACTTTGTTAATTGTATTGTTATTATACGAACCTTTAAAAATAATATTTGAAGATTCTAGAAAACGTTTTTGAACGCCTATATTTCCGTAAATACTTAGTGATTCGTTGGGTAGTTCTTTAAAAGTATCCGTTAGGACTTTAATTCCTTTTGTAGGAATAACTCTTCCCATAAAACCAAAATTGATTTTATCTTTATTTGAAAATGTTTTTTTATTAAAGCTTATTTTCTCAGTATTAAATCCATATTTCAAATATTCTATTTTTTCACTTTCTACACCTTGAGAGATAAAAAAGTTTTTTAAAGTAAGTGATGGAGATATAAAAACATCAACTTTATTAACAATTTTATTCATATGTAAAGAAGTTTTTTCAATGTCTTTTTCTTGGCAAACATAAGGGGAACATTTAGTACAGTTTTCAATTGAAGGATTTGAACATATTGATCCTTTTTCATTTATCATTTGTCCCTTTACACAAAACAACCAGAAATCATGAATTGTAAATACAACTGGATAGTTTAACTCTTTAGCAATACTAATTAGGTTTGTTGATAGATGACTTAGATGTCCAAAATGTACAACATCTGGATTAACTTCCAAGAGATATGTCTTAAAGAGTTCATCCATCTTTTCATCATAAAACTTATCTTCATAAAGATAATCTCTTTTGGGTTTATTTATTCTTCGTATATGAATATTTTCAAAATATTCATCATAAATTTTATACTGCTCATGGAACTCATTTTCTACACGTGTAAAGACATACGTTTCTATATCTTGTTTGAGTAATTCTTTTACTAAATGATATGAATATACTTCGCTACCTGCCATATAGTCAGGTGGGAAACCATGGATAACTTTTAATATTCTCAATTCATTACCTTTATATATTGGGGAATAGCTAGTTTAAGACCCTCTTTTAAATCTAAAAACTTTCTGCTTTGTAAAATATTTTTAATTTTTGTAGGATCCCCTATAAACCTTTCAACGTCAAAGTCTCTTTTTTCATTAACTTTTATTTTGGCTTTTGTATCTAAATGTTCTTCTAGATAATCTATCACATCATATAACGACCATCCTACACCTGGTAAAATATGAAAATCATCAATTATTTGGGAAGAGGTTGATATATAGTTAATGGTTTTAATTATAGTATCAATAGTATCATCAATATGAGTAAAGTCAATGACTTGCTCTCCTCCTTCAATTGTCAACTCTGTTGAGTTTGTTATCGCTTTAATAAATCTAGGAATTACCCTATCTAATAAATCAAATTGGTTTCCATAAACATTTGCAAATCGCAAAACAATAGCTGAGCTATTATGTTGTTTTGCAAAATTATTAAACATATTTTCACCTTGAATTTTTGAATCTCCATAAATATTTACATATTTTTTTTCAAATGTTTCAAGTACAGGTAATTCTTTTGGTTCTCCATAGACTTCTCTACTACTGCCAAATATTAACCATGGAGTGTTTTTTAAAGATGCCAATTCAATTGCCTTTAATAGAGACTGGGTTCCCTTGACATTTGTTCGTATACACTCTTCTTGATTGTTTTGAGCAACAACAACTCTAGATACAGCTGCAAGGTGTATAACGCCATCAAAGTTATTTTCTTTACATAGTGATACTAATTTCTTTGTGTCATTAGTGTCTCCATGAATAAAAGAAATATTTGAATATTCTGTATAAAATTTATTTTTTTTATTTATATCATATAGTGTAATTTTAAAGTTTAATTTGGAAAGGGCAATAGCTAAAGTAGAGCCTATAAAACCAGTTCCTCCTGTTATGAGAATATTGAGTTCTATTTCTAATCCTTTATTCATTTTATAAAGGCAACATTATAATTTAAAAAACTTAGAATAAATTGTAAAATTATATTTTTAATACAATAAAAAATTTATTTTTAGAAATTATTATGTAAAATATAGTAAATTTTATTACAATATGAAATTTTATACCCTATGGGATAGTTTAGATAAAGCATTTGATATAATGCTTATAAGAAATTATCTAAATGGAAAAAAATGAATTTAAAAAGTTACATACAACACAGACAAAACTTAGAAGACTTAGACCTTTCCAAGATATCAAGAAAAAACTTTGATCCCAAGAAGAGTAATTTTGATTCTTTATTGGAAATATCCAATAAGGAATCAAAAATAACTGATATTAAATTTATTTATAATCTATCTATTTATCTAATTCTTGGTATTTTCCTTAGTTTTTTATTCTCCTTTGCTTATGCCTATGAATCAGAAAATAAAAGAGTAATAAATATTTCAGTGTATATTTTATTAGTTATTGTTCTTCCTTATTTATTTTTGGGTTTATCTTTGTTAAAAAAAGTATATTCTTTTAAAAAAAATGGATACGTTACTTCTAGTTTTATTACAAATGTTTTTTTATCAAATTTTAAAACTTTAAGCCCTATAGAAAAGGAGTCTTTTAAGATTTCTGAACAATTCCATTTTCAATTTGTATCTTTTATTTATTCTATTACTTCTTTATTCTATTTGTTTTTTTATACTACATTTTTAGAATATAAATTTAAATTTGAAACAAGTTGGCTAGGAGACTCTTTTTTTGAGAATATAGTAGCTTTTTTTAATATCCCCTTGAGTCTATTTTCTTTTGATTTAAGACCTTCAATTGAAATTATAAATCAAACGATTAATCATAATTCAAATGGAAATTCATGGTTATTCTTTTTAATATCAATTACTATTATTTGGACTATTTTGCCAAGATTAATATTCTTTTTAATAAGTTGGTATATCTTAAATAAATCACTAAAAAAATCTTTTTTAAATAGTACAAAATCTAAGATTATATTAAATTATATTAAGCCAGAAACTTCAACAACAAACGTATCTATAAAAGAGGATGAAGCTTCTAAGGATATTATTACAAATAAGCAAATAGTAAAATTTGATTTATTTAATAATACACTTGATTTTAAAACAATTTTAATGTGGCAAGTAAGCCATAAAGCAAGAAAGAAAATAGAAAATGAAGAAAAATATGCGAATAAAGAGATAAATAGAAGTATAATTTATTTAGAAAGAGTTAAAAACCTAGATATAAATATTTTAGATATAAATTCACCTATTTTAATTCTAATTAATTCTGAAAATGAACCAAAAAGAACCTTTATTAATTTATTAATCAAATTAATAAATTTTGACATAACAATTAAAATTGTAGATAGCAGTGCGGAGTTTGTAAATACTGATGAAAAAATTAAAGAATGGCTTAGATTTATAGAAACAGAAGATATAAAAGTAGAGGTAATAAATGGATAATATCTTAAAGATTGCAGTAATAGGAGATCCTAATAAAGGGAAAAGTAGCTTTGTATCAACTTTAGCTTATGATGATGGAGTTTCTGTATCTTCAAAATCAGGAGAAACAACACTCTCTTCTTGTCATCCTTTAAAAATAGCTAATGAAATAGTATATGAATTATATGATACGCCAGGATTTAACAATGACGAAGAATTACTTGATTATATAGAAGACAATGAAGCAAATTTTGAAGACTTTTATTCTTTAATTAATGCTTTTATTCAAAGTTATAAAAATAATTCAGCATATTCAAAAGATATTGAAATCTGTAAAATCTTAATCAAAAAACCTATAATAATTTATATAGCAGACAACTCTTTAGAATATAACTCAAATTATAATTGTCAATTAGAAATTATCAAAAAATTTAATTTATCTTCATTTTTGATTTTTAATCAAAAAGAGAATATTGATAAAAGAAGTACTTGGATAAATTCCACTTCTGAGTATTTTATTTCATCCTTTGAATTTAATGTATTAAGCTCAAATTTTAATAATAAAATCAATTTTCTAAAAATGTTAGAAACAAAAATAAAAGAAGATAAATCAAAAATACAATTGAATAAATCTATTAAAATATTAAACAAAGATTTTAAAAGAAGACTGGAATTTTCCTTCTCTAACTTAAGTGATAGCTTTTATAAAATAATAAATCATACAAGTGAATATAAAGAAATGAATTTTTTAGAATCAGATATTCAAAAAAAAGAAAAAGAGTTTATTGATAAAATTAAAAATATAGAAAAAGCTTTTTATTTGTTAGTTGAAAAAGAGTGGGGCTTTAATAATCTTGATAAAGATGTTCAATATCTAAAAGATATACAAATTGATTCAAATGAATATACACAATTATTTGGCGTATCAAAAAAAGTGTTAATTGTTTTGGGAGCTTTAATAGGTGGGACAACAGGAGGAAGTATAGGTTTTTCTCTTGACTCAGCTTCTTTATTTGGCTCGATGGGAATGGGAACAGCATTTTTTGCTTTAGGTGGAACAATAACAGGAAGCTTAAGTGTATTAGGAATTACAAACTTAGTAGATAAAAAAACTAAAGGATTTGGGAAACAAAAGATTACAATCTTAGGTCCATTAAAGTTAAACTACAAACTTGCAATACTTGCTAAAATGTATTTTTTTGTTGAATTAATTTCTAAAAGATCTCATGCAAATAGAAATACCTTTAATTTTAAAGAAAATGAAAATTTAATGGAAAAGTTATTTAATAAAGAAAATAGAAATAAGATTGTGAAAATCTTGAATATAAAAGAAAAAGAAATTTTTATAAAAGATTTAAATCTTTTATTAATAAAAAATTATCTTAATGATAAGAAAGAAAAGACTCAAAGTTTGCAACTTTTACTAAAGGCATAAAATAGTATGAAGACAAGTGTTTTTTATAAACAAATTATAGCTTCTATTCTAGTAATATTTTTTATATTATTAGCTTGGATTTATACTTATAATATAGCTTGTTTTTCTTTATTAATACCAGTTTTAATTGCCTTGGTTTTATCTTCTAGTTATATTGAAATAAAAATGAAAGAAAAGAAATGTTTTAGAAATTGTTATTTCAAAAAGAATACCTTTATCGCTAAGATATTAATCTCACCAGTGCTGACATCTATATTTTTCATTCTCTTATCTCTTAGTTATACTCTTAGTCTAATGTATAATATTTTGACTTTTGATAAAACAATATTTTTATCAATAGGGATTTTTATTTTTCTAGTTTTTGGAATATATAATTATATTTTAAGATACTTTGTTGATATTATAAATGAAAAACATTTAGAGATTTTTGCAAGAGAATTTACAATCAAAATTTCAGCTTTAATACTCTTTTGTATATATTTATTTATATATTTTAATAGTTATGAACCAGAATATTTAAGGGAAACATTATTAGAAACAGTAAATATTGCTACAAATTCTATTTCCTCAAATTGTCACTTTATTGATCTTATTTTAAGAGTAAGAATAGAAATTGAGAGTCAAGTTTGGTTTCTTATGAAAGGCTCAAATAACTTCTTAGAAGAGAAGAATGTTAAAACTATTTTTTGGATAGGGTTTATAATTGTAAATTCCTTGTCTATTCTAGCTCTAAACCGTTTTATTATTCAAATAATATATTTAATAAAGAAGTTGATAAGAGAAAAAGATGAAAAATAATTTTAATAATAAAGAAAATAATGAAGAAAAAGAAAATAAAAATAATATTAAAGGAAGAATGTCAAAGGGTGAAAAGTATTTTTGGAGTACATTAATTTTAATATTTATTATGTATATAACAGTTTCTTTTGTAGCAGTACTAAAAAATGAAAGCTCTTCTTTACTTGAAAAAACTAAATCAAAAAGTGATAAAAGTCCAATATTATTAGAATTATCAGATATTATAAATAAAAATTTATCTACTAATCAAAATTCAATAATCTTAAATCTAAAATCAGAAATCAAAAAAATTAATAATACAATCGATACTGAAATAGATAATCTTTTTGAAGAAGTGATTAATAAAAATACTGATACTTACTTAGATTTTCATTATTCTATAATTGGAGGATATACTGAATTAGGAAATATGGCAATTAGTGAACATAGTAAGTTATTAACAGAAAAACTCTTGGGAAATAACTTCCAAAATAAGCTTAAAGAAGTTGATAAAAAGATTAGAAAAACCTACCTTCAAAGTTTAGAAAAACAACAAAACTATATTGAAGAAATTGCTATGCAAGGAGTTAATTTAGAATTAAATTCTAAAGCAGTAGAGACTATAAAAAATGATATAGATTTTAATTTATCAGAGCAAAAGATAAAATTAGGAGTTCTAGGAACTGCAATTAGTGCAAAGATTTTAACTGTTATCTCCACAAAAATTAGCGCTAAAACTGCATTAAAGGTAAGTGGAAAAGCTGCTACAAAAATAGCTGGAGTTGGAAGTTCTGCTATTGCAGGCGCAAGTGCAGGATTGCTTTGTGGACCAGGGGCTGTTATTTGTAGTCCTGTTGGTGCTGTACTTGGAGCTGTTAGTATTTGGTTTGCTACGGATGCTATTATAAATACCATTGATGAACACTATAATAGAGAAAAATTAAAAGAAGAAATCTTAAAATCAATTAATTTAGCAAAACAAGATTTAAAAGATGAATATATTTCTATTTTAAATCCAAAAATAGAAGAATTCTCAAATCAAATTCAAGAAAAATATAAGAATAAAAAATTAAAAGATAATTTTTAATTTTTTTATTAAATTTTTATTCCATTATCAAATATAATTTTATCTCTACCTTCTTTTTTAGCTTGATATACTAATTCATCAGCATTTGTTCTTGTCTCATAATAATCTTTATATTTGTCTCTAAATGCAATACCTGCACTAAAACTTACATGTATTCTCTCGTTATTATAAATAAAATTATTAGTTTTAATAATTCGTTTTAACCTATTTACATAAGTAATTATCTCATCTTCATTTTTATAATTTATTAATGTGACAAACTCTTCTCCCCCATATCTACATACAATATCTTCTTGCCTAGTTAATTTTTTTAAAATAGATGCAAAAGTTTTTAAAATGGTATCTCCACAAGCATGCCCATGAGTATCATTTATTTTTTTAAAATGATCAATATCTATAAACATTAATACATAATTTGAACTAAAAAAAGCATATTTTTTTTCAATTTTTTCAACTTCTTCTTTATAGGCTCTTCTATTTAATATATTTGTTAAGAAATCAATTGATTTTTCTTCTTTTGCAGCTGAAAGTTCATTTCGTAGTTTTTCTATTGTTTCATTCAATTCTTCAAAATTTGATTTATGATGATCTAAAATAAGAGAATTTTTTTCTAAAGTATTCTCAATATTAAAAATAGTGCTTATTAATTTTGATTGTAACATTCCTAATTCTCGAAATGAAGAATCAGATATATTTAATTCGTTTAATTCATTTTTGATTTTATTAACTTCTTTTGTTGAATTAGAACTCTCAATAAGAGATTTTTCAAAATATTTTTCCATAAGATTAGTTATTTTTATTATGTCATTAGTTTTTTCTCTTATTACAATTCTATCTGCATCTATTCTTTTTCTTGTAATACATTGTAATTTTCTATGTGTGTCTTTTTCTACGATTGTTTTTGGGTTTAATAAGAGATTTTTAATAAAAACTTCATTTTCTTGATTTTTAGTAAAATCTATTGATGGAGATAAAACATCATGTAAAACTATTATTAATTCTTTTAAATCCTCAACAGGAACTCTTTTAGATAAAATCTTTGCAATATCATTAAAACTTTCCAAATTTGGAGAAAATCTAATCTCATCTTCGGTTAAAGTATTTTTTATCTCATTAAATTCTTCTAACTCTTTTATCTTTATTTTAGAAAATTCAGAATGCTTTTTAAATTCTTTAAAATAGTTTTCAGGAGTTATTTCAAGCTTATTGTCTCTTAGTGTCGTTAAGACATCTTTAGTTATTTTTTTAAGGGAGTCCAATTTTTAATATCCTGTATTATTAATTCCAAACATTATACAACATAATTAATAATTTTTGCATTATACCTAAATAACCTTGATTATTAAAATAATTAAATTAAAAATAATATTTGTAAAAGTTAAAATAGTGTATATGTTTTATACACTATTTAGCTGCTTTCTTACTAACTATACTACTTGCTTTACTTGTATAGACAAGATGTAATCATCATGTAATTATCCTCTCTTATACTTCCAATACAAAACTTGTATAGACAAGAAGGAGGTAAGACAATTGAAAAATTCTACTAAACCAATGTATATAAAACTTTATGAAAATATTTTAGAAAATATTGAAAATAAAATATATACCCATTGTCAAAAACTACCTTCTGAGAATGATTTTGCAAAAGATTATAAAGTAAACCGTCATACTGTAAGACAAGCATTAAGTTTATTAAAAGATGAAGGTATTATTTATACAAAAAGAGGGAAAGGGAATTTTCTTACTAATATAAAAGTTCCTTATTCTATTTCTGATAAAAGTTCATATTCTTCCAAAATTCTTGATTTGGGTTATGAGCCTAAAACAAAACTTTTAAGTGCTGATATTATTGAAGCTAAAGGTGCTGTTGCACAAAATTTAAAACTAAGCAATAAATTAAAAGTAATAGAACTTAAACTCTTAAGATATGCAAATGATTTACCAATATCAGTTTCTTATTCTTATTTTGATGCCTTTATTTATAGAGATATTATCAAATATTTAGACTGTGAACCCTTTTCTCTTTATAAAATTTTACAAAAGTGTTATCCCCATTTAGAAGTAATAAAAGTATCTACCGTATTTGAATCTATTTCATCAACAAAACAAATAAGTGAGCTTTTGATGATGCCTTCAAATTCCCCAATTTTAAGTGCTTGTACCATATCAAAAGATCAAAATGAAAATTTAGTTGAGTATGGAACTTCTTATTTTAGAGGTGATACTTGCAAAATAAAAGTAAATCTAATTTAACTAGGAGAATGTAAATTGATAAAAATGAAGAATCTAACTTTAGGTTATAAAAAAGAAGTGATTTTAAAAGATATAAATTTAAAAGTAAAAGAAGGCGAATTTATAGGAATTATTGGTCCAAGTGGAGCAGGAAAATCTACCCTTTTAATGTCAATAACTGGCGGAATAAAAGTTTTTGATGGAAAGTTTGAAGTTTTAGATTTTGATTTAAATAGAATCAAAAAAAAGAATTTGATTAAATTAAGAGAGCAAATAGGTGTTATTTTTCAAGGATATAACCTAGTTGATAGAATTAGTGTTTTAGACAATGTAGTAAGTGGGATGTTAAAAGATATTCCATTATCTAGGGCAATTATAAAATTATATGTGGATAAGGAGTTGAAGAAAGCAAAAGAGTACATGGATATTGTTGATATTACAAAGCATTCGTTAAAAAGGTGTGATGAACTTTCGGGAGGTCAAAGGCAAAGAGTTGCAATTGCTCGAGCATTAGCCGCTGAACCAAAGATTATCTTAGCAGATGAACCAGTATCAGCACTTGATCCTAAAAGTGCAAAAAAAGTAATGGAGATTCTAAAAAAAGTAAATAAAACTTATGGTGTAACTGTAATTGCAAATCTACATCATTTGGAATATGCAAAAGAGTATTGTGACCGTGTAATTGGTGTTAATGATGGAACAATTGTTTTTGATGACAAAAGTGAAAAATTAACTGAAAAGTTAGTAGAAAATATTTATAAATAGGAAATAAAAATGAAATTAGTAAAAAAACTTACACTTGCTACCTTGGCTTTAGGTCTTACAACTTCACTCATGGCTCAAGAAAAATGGCCTGAAAAAATTACTTTTGGTGTTATTCCAGTTGCTGGTTCAACTTCTATGAAAGAAAACTTTGGAGCTTTAACAAACTATTTATCAAAACAATTAGGTATTAAAGTTGAATTACAATTAGCAGGTGATTATACAGGTGTAATAACAGGGATGCAGCATAAACATATTGACGTTGCATATTTAGGACCAAAATCTTATGTAGAAGCACACAGAAGAGCAAATGCAGAAGCTTTAGTAGTTGAAGTTGATGGAGAATCAGGATTACCAGGATACAACGGAACTATTATTACAAAAAAAGGTTCAGGACTTAAAACAATTGCTGATTTAAAAGGCAAAACTTGGGCCTTTACTTCATCACAATCAACTTCAGGAACCTTAGTACCAACAGTAATGTTTTCAAAAGCTGGAATTAATCCTAAAGAATATTTTTCAAGAGTAGTATATTCAGGTGGTCATGAAGCTTCAATCTTAACTGTAAAAGCTGGAAAAGTTGATGCCGCTTCTACAAATAACTTGGATTTTAATAGAGGATTAGGAAAACATTGGAACAAAGATGATTTCAATATTATTTGGAAGTCTGACTTAATTCCAGGTGCTCCAATGGCGGCACGTGCAGATTTACCAACATCTCTAAAAATGGCATTAAAAGGTGCATTTTTATCATATAACGATCCAGAAGGTTTAGCAAAACTTAAAAATAAAGGTTTTATTAAAGTTGATGATTCAAACTATGATAGCGTTAGAGATTTAATAGAATTAAAAAAACAATTAAAAAATAAATTATAAAAATCAGGATAAAAGAGAAGAAAAACTTCTCTTTTATCAAAGGAAAATATTATGAACATAAATGAACTTAAAAAAGAAAGCAATCCCTTTTCTATAAGTAAATCAATAGTAATAATCATATTTATTCTGATAGTTGTAAAAAGTTGGAATGATACAGAAATGAGTTTTTCTTCTTTACTTGATGGCGGAAAATTTATGCAAGAGTATATTATTGGAAATCCAGATATTCAAGGAAGTGGTTTTTTTCCGCCAAATTTAAATAGTGCAGATTTAAAAGATTATGCCTTAGCAATGTTAGAAACAATTCAAATGGCAGTAATTGCACTTATCTTATCAATAATAGTTGCAGTTCCATTATCATATATGTGTTCAAAAAATATCTTAGATATTTTAATTCCAGGAAAAACTCCCTTACCTCTATTATTTAAAAAAGTGATATATGGAAGTGCTACTTTACTAGCAAATATTTTTCGCTCAATTAATGAAATTATTTGGGCATTAATTTTTGTATCAGCAGTTGGTCTTGGACCAATGGCAGGTATTTTAGCCTTAGGCGTTCATACAGCAGGAGTATTGTGTAAGTTATTAAGTGAAGGGAATGAAGCAATTGACCCAGGACCAGTAGAAGCGCTTACAACAACAGGCGCAGGATTTATAAAAATACTTATTTATGCTGTAATTCCTCAAACAATGCCTCATTTTATTTCAATGGCATTATATAGGTTTGAGTCAGATGTAAGAAGTGCTTCAATCTTAGGTTTTGTAGGTGCTGGTGGAATTGGTTTTTATTTATTCGACAAAATGAGAGCTTTTGAAAATAGTGATGTATGTACGATTATTATAGTAATTGTTATTACCGTTTGGGTTTTAGACAAAATAAGTTCAGTAATTAGAAGAAGGTTTATATAAATGAAAAGAGAAAGTATTAATCATTTAGCTCAATTAGTTCAAATTGATAAATTAAAAAGGCTATATGAAAAAATTGATAAAAATTTTAAAGTAAAAGTTTTAACATCTCCTACAGAACAAACACTTTTAGTTCCAGTAAAAGATCCAATTACAGGAGGAAACTTTTATTGTGGAGAAGTATTAGTAACTTCTACAATTGTAGAAGTGCAAGAAGAAAAAGGTTGGTCTATGGTAATGGATAGTAATGAAGAACTGTCTTTATATGTGGCTGTATTAGATGCTTGTTTTGAGAAAAAGATTTATAAAGATGAAATTAAAGATTTATTAAAAGAAGCAAAAAAGAGTGAAGAGAAAAAGAATAAAAAAATAAATCAAAAAGTGAACTCAACTAGAGTCTCTTTTGATTTATTATAAGTAGGTGAATTATGAAAACAGTTGATATAGAAAAAATAAATAGAAATAACTTTAAATCAATTATGAATGTTTTGTCAATGCCTGGAAAAGTAGAAAAAATTGAACCTTTATTCAAATCTACATTTTTAGCTCTTGCAAATACTTTACTTTATTCAGAAGTTTCATACTTTTATGATGGAAGTGAAGAATTTGGTTTAATTGATGCAATTACAAATGCCCAAAAAGAAGATGAAGAACAAGCTGATTATATTTTTTGTGATGAAATAAATGAGTTTTTATTTAATAAAGCAAAAGTTGGAACATCAAAAGACCCTGAATTTTCAGGAACATTGATTTTTAAATGCAATGATTTTAAAGGTTTAGATGTAAGACTAAGTGGACCTGGAATCAATGGCTCAAAAGATATAACTTTGCCTGTAGATAGATCATTTATAAAGTTTTTTAATGAAAAAAATTCATCTTTTCCTTTAGGAAATGAAGTTTTCTTTTTAAGTGAAAAAGGAAAAGTTATAGGATTATCAAGAACTACGAAAGTAGAGGTATTATAAATGGCTTATTATGCAATCAAAGGTGGAGAAGAAGCGATTAAAAACTCCTTGAAGTATTATGAAGATTTGACAAAAGAAGCTCAAAAAATTGACGATGATGATTTAATAAATGGATTAACATTTTCAATTGATAAAGTTATGAGTGAGGGTTCTTTATATAGTAAAAAACTAGCAGCTGTAGCTATTAAAAGAAGTGCAGGGGATTTATTAAATGCCTCATTTTTTTTAAGAGCACATAGATCATCTTGTCAAAGAATCGGAATTGCAAAAGAGCTTGATGTTAATAATATGAGATTAAGAAGAAGAATTTCTTCGGCTTTTAAAGATATTGAAGGTGGTCAAGTTTTAGGTGCTTCAAATGATTATGAAATAAAACTTTTAGTTGATTTAAAAAATGAAAAAGTAAATATTGAAGATTATTCAAATGAAGACAATATTATCAAATCAGCACTAACTCCTTTGAGAGAAGATAATTTAATCAAAATATTAAAAAAAGAAACTGAAGCTTGGGATATTACAAGAGCTTTTCCAAATGCTCCATATCCAAGAAGTGCAGTTCACCAAGTTATGAGTAGAGGGGAAAGTGGTTCACTTCTAGGTTTTGCTTATACTTCAATGAGAGGTTATGGTGATGTTCACCCCACAATTGGGGATTTAAGAATTGGGGAACTTGATATTGAGTTTATTCATCCTTTTACAAAAAAAGATGTAAAAATTGGTTCAATTGAAGCCACTGCTGTTGAAAGTGCTGGAACATTTAATAAAGATGAAGATGGACAAACTAGACTTACAACTGGTTTTGGATTTTGTTTTGGAAAAAATGAAACAAAAGCCATTTCTATTTCAATAATTGATTTATCTCTTTACAATGATTCTTATACAGTAGGAACAGAACAAATTGTAGCAAGTGATTTTGAGATGATGATGCACCATGTAGATGGAATAGAGTCTTTTGGTTTTGCAAATCATTATAAATTACCTCACTATGTAACTTTTCAAGCTGATTATCAAGTATTTAAAAGTGCAAGTAAATATGTAAAAGAACAAGAGCAAAAGGAAGAAAGAAAATGAGATATGCATTTTTAGATGAAGAAGCTAAAAAAGAGATTAGAAGATCAATTTTAAAAGCTATTGCTATTCCTGGATATATTGTATCTTTTGCTTCCAGAGAAATGCCAGTAGCACGAGGTTGGGGAACAGGTGGATTACAAGTTACCCTTGCAATCATAAATGAAAAAGATAATTTAAAAGTAATAGACCAAGGTTGTGATGGTAGTGTTAATGCTGTAAATATTAGAAATTTTATTTCATCTGTTACAAATGTAAAAACAACTACTAAAACAAAAGAAGCCACAATTATTCAAACAAGACATAGAGTTCCAGAAATTGATTTACAAGAAGGTCAAACTTTAGTTTTTCAAGTTCCTATGCCTGATATTTTAGAAACAGTAGAACCAAATACAGCAAAACAAAAAATCATGCACGCAAATGCTGATTATTCAAAGCTTTGGGTCTTATTATATGAAGACACTTCAATGTTTGGAGATAGTAGGATTTCAAATAGATACCCTGTAATTGTACATAATCGTTATGCAATGGATCCAAGTCCAATTCCAAAATATGATACTCCAAAACTAAACAATAGCAAAGCTTTACAATTGTTTGGAGCAGGGAGAGAAAAAAAGATTTATGCAATTCCTCCATACACAGATGTAAAACCTTTGAAATTTGAAGATAAAGAGTTTAAAGTAGAAAATTTTGAAGGACAAACTTGTCAAAGATGTGGAAGTTCAAATTCATTTTTAGATGAAGTTTATGATGATAATGGCGAAGTAAAATATTATTGTAATGATACAGATTATTGTGATGAAAATATTGGAGAGAATAAATGATATTAGATATAAAAAATCTTTCAAAGGTTTTTGGTAAGTTTTGTCCTAAATGTTTAGAAACAACAGGAGCTTCATATAATAGTTCTATTTGCCCAACGTGTAAAAGTGTAGTAGGGGTAAATAATATAAATTTAACTTTAAGTCAAGGCGAGGTTTTAGGAATTGTTGGGGAAAGTGGAAGTGGAAAATCAACACTTTTACAGCTTATTTACCAAGATCAAAAAGCTAGTTTGGGTGAAATTTTTGTAAAAGATTTTATAGGTAAAGATGGTGAAAAAAAGAATATTTTGGATGCAGATTTAAATGAACTATCAAGTTTAAGAAATACTTTGATGTCAATGATTTATCAAAACCCTAGACTTGGTTTAAATTATAACTTTTCAGCGGGTGGAAATATTGCAGAAAAGATTATAGGAAGTGGGAATAAAAAATATGAAGATATTAGAAATAGGGCTTTATATTTTTTAGATAAAACTGAAATTCCAACATCTAGAATTGATGATTATCCTGAGTTTTTCTCAGGAGGACAACAACAAAGAATTCAAATTTCAAAAGCCTTATCTAGTAATCCAAAGATTTTATTACTTGATGAGCCAACAACTGGGTTAGACCTTTCTGTTCAAGCTAAGATTCTTGATTTAATCAAAGAATTACAACATGAAATTGGTTTTGCAATGGTAGTAGTTTCACATGATTTAGGAGTTATTAAACACCTAACAGACATTACAGTTGTTATGAAAAATGGACAAATTGTTGAAAATGGTTTAACCGACCAAATTTTGGAAGACCCACAACATCCGTATACACAACTGCTTGTGTCTTCAATTTTATAAGGAAATAGCATGATTAGATTAGAAGTAAAAGATTTAAATAAAACTTTTAATGTTCATACCAGAGGTAGTATTGAAGTTAAAGGTTTTGAAAATATTAATTTAAGTGTAAAACAAGGTGAGTTTTTATCTCTTTTTGGACCATCAGGAGCAGGAAAATCTTCAATTTTAAAGACATTATTTAGAACATATACTACAACATCTGGAAGTATTATTTTTCATAAAGATAATGGAAATACTATTGATATTTCCAACGCTAGTGAAAGTGAAATACTAAATCTTAGAAAAAATGAAATAGGATATGTTTCACAATTTTTGCAAATCTTACCAAGAATAAGTGCAGTTGATGTAGTAAGTGAACAGCTTATTTTCAAAGGTGAAAGTGAAGAGGTATCAAGAATCAAAGCAAAAGAGATGTTAGATTATTTATCAATTAGAGAAGAGTTATTTGATTTATCTCCTCTAACTTTTAGTGGAGGAGAGCAACAAAGAGTAAATATAGCAAAAGGAATAATTGCTCCAAAATCTTTACTTTTACTTGATGAACCAACAGCATCATTAGATAAAACAAATACAATGAAAGTTGTTGAGAAGTTGAAAATTCTAAAAACTCAAGGTGTTGCTATGGTTGGTATTTTTCATGATTTAGAAGCCATGAATATAATTAGTGATTCTATTCACGAACTTAAAAGAGTAGGTTAAAATGATAACAATATTAAGAAGTAAAAACGTATTAGTAAATGAAAAGTTTATTGAAGCTGATATTGTAATAAAAGGTGAGTTTATTCAAAGTATCGATGCTTATGGTTCAAATGAAGTTGCTGTGGATTTAGGCTTTAAAAAGATTGTTCCAGGAATTGTAGATTTACACTCAGATGCAATTGAAAAAGAGATAGAACCAAGACATGGCGCAACTTTCCCTGTTGAACTTGCAATTGCTGAACTTGATAAAAAATTATCAATGGCTGGAATTACAACGATGTTTCATGCTATTGGATTTGAAGATAATCCAAAGAAAAAAAGAAGTGTTTATTTAGCAAGACAACAAATAGAAGAAATTTATAATGCAAATAAAAAACACTTAGGTGTTGATAACTTAATCCATGCAAGGTTTGAGTTAAGTTCTAGTGATGCGATTGAACCTATTAAAGAAGTTATTGATTTAGGGATGGTAAAACTTTTATCTATTATGGATCATTCTCCAGGACAAGGACAATTTAAAACATTAGAAACTTTTAAGACATATTATTCAAATTATTATGGATTAAATGATGATGAAGTTCAAGATGTTGTAGATAAAAAAATGAACAAAGATGAAGAAAAAATTAATAATTTAATCTCTCATGCAAAAGAAAATAAGATTACTTTATTAAGTCATGATGATGATTGCATTGAAAAACTTGATGGTCTTTTAGATTTGGGAGTTCAAATATCAGAATTTCCCCTTGATTTAGAAGTAGCAAAATATGCAGTTTCCAAAGGAATTGCTACAGGAATGGGCGCACCAAATATTGTAAGAGGTGGTAGTCAAAGTGGAAATATAGCAGCAATTGATTTAGTACGTGAAGATGTTTGTAAATACCTTTGTTCAGATTATCATCCAACTTCAATGTTACAAGCAGTTTACAAAATGAAAGAAGATGCAAATCTACCATTAGAAATTGGTTTTTCAATGATTACTTCAACACCTGCAAAATATGCAAACTTAACAGATAGAGGGGAATTAAAAGCTGGAAAACTTGCTGATATTTTAGTAATTGATGATTCTCATATTCCAAAAGTAGTTTTAACTTTAAAAGATGGAGAATCAATTTATAACGGGATTAGAGGCTTTAAACTATAAAAATTAAAAGGAATTAAAATGATTACAGTATTTAGAAGTATTTTACATTTAGAGGTTAAATATAATAATAAGAATAGAAGACTTTAATTAGGTAAATTAGCTTAATAAAGGGAAAATATAAGTTTTTCCCTTATTATAAATATATTTTAATATAAATATTCAAAGTGGGAAAAATGAAAACTAAAATAATACTTATTGTAGGCCCTAGTGGAGTAGGAAAAGATACTCTTTTACGATATGCAAAAGAAGAGTTTGGCAAGAAGTTCAATTTTGTTAAAAGATATATTACTAGAAAGCCAGATTTAAATGAGGATAATTACTATATTGATGATTATGCTTTTGAGATATTAAGACATAATGGTTATTTTGCTTCATTTTGGAATGCACATGAAAATCAGTATGGAATAGCAAAAAGATTTATTAATCCAGGAATTAATATAATATCTATATCAAGATCAAAAATAAAAGATTTTGAAAAGCAATATGATAATGTTTATACAATTAATATTACTATTCCAAAAGAGTTATTAAAGCAAAGGCTTCTTTTTCGTGGAAGAGAAAGTAAAGCTCAAATACAAGAGAGATTATCTAGAAACTATGAAAAGATAAAAGCTAAAGAGTTAATTGATTTTGACAATTCTAGTTCTTTAGAAGAATCAAAAATAAGATTTAAGAAACTACTTAAAGAAATAAAAAATGCCTAGAACAATTTTTTTTAAATGGAGAGAAAAATGAAACTTAAATTTTTAGGAAGTGCTGATAGTGCAGGGATTCCCGTGCATAATTGTAAATGCTCAATTTGCAATAAATATAGATTAAAAGAATTAAAAAATCTTTCAACTTGTGCTTATTTGGAAATTGAAGATAAAACAATTCTTCTTGATGCTGGAATAGAAAATATTTCAAATATCCTTGATACCAAAAAAATTGATGCTATTTTTCTTACACATTTTCATGCGGACCATTGTTTAGGACTACTTAGACTTAGGCATTCAAATGATAAAATCAAATGTTTTCATCCTCATGATAAAAAGGGCTTTGCAGATTTATTTAAGCATGAACATTCTATTTCATATAAAAAAATAGATGATTTTGATACAAAGATTATTGGTTCAGTAAAGTTTACAAGTATTCCTTTGGAACATTCAAAAAATACATATGGATATTTAATTGAATATAAAAATATTAAAATTGCATATTTAACTGATTGTTCAGGCATTCCTAATGCAAGTATGCGTTTCTTAAAATCAGTTAGTTTAGATTATGCTTTTATTGATGCTTGTTATGATGAAAGAAAGAAAAAAGGAAATCATCTAAACTATTTACAAGCAACAAAAATTTTAAATAAGTTGGATGTTAACAGTGCTTTTTTAATGCATATTTCACATTCAACTCAAGAGTTTATTGAAAATAATGATATTTCATTAAAGTATAGATATGTAAAAAATGATGAGGAATTCATATTTTAACAAATTTGTAATCATTTTGTTTCCAAAAGGTAATCAAAATGAAATTAAGTTTCTTTATTATTTGTACTTTAAAATAAGGAAAAATCATGAAAATAGATCTTAGTAAAATCAAGTTGCATTACAGCAATGAAATATCACAAGCTAAAGCAAATAATTATGAAGCGGTTATTGTACCTTTAGAATATGATTTTGATATCTATTGTTTAAATAATATTGATGATGAGGATTATATATTTCAAATAGCAGAAGATTGTGGTTGGGATAGATTTATTTTAATTGACTTTATTAATAACAATGAAAAACTAATAAACTTGTTTGAACTTGAAGCCGCATGAAATGTTTACAAAATTAAAAGAAAAGATTAAAATAATTTTTGAAAAAAAAGATACTAAAAAAGAACAATATAAAAATTTGAAAAATAGAATAGAGCGCAAAATCAAAAAACTCGAGGGTAAAAAAGATAAAAACTCTTCAAAAGAAAGACTAATTTACCATAATATGATTTCTAAGTTAGAAAAAAAATCACAAATGTAAGAATAAATTAAAAAATATTTTAATAATCAAAACTACCCACTACTTTAGATTATGATAAAATATCAAGTAAAAAGAAGTGCACTATTTTTATACAAATATAGTGTCTTAATTAAAGGTTTGGTGAGTGAAAATTAGAGTCTATTATGAGAATACATTATTATGTAATAAAATATCGTAAAACAGCTTTGTATAAAGGTTGATTTTAGATATTTAATTATATTTAATAAAAATAGTCATTTTTTAGCCATTTATTTATAGGGCTATTATAGAGATTTCTTTTTCCATGATATCTAAAATTTGATAACTGTTGATGTTTTCATTTTCTTGAGTAAATAGTATGATTAATCTTGTTTTATTACTATCACTTTGAGAAACAATAAAAAAAGTCTTATATTGATTATTTTTGATATACGTGACATATAGTTTCTCATTGTATTGTAGTTTATTGGATTCTAATATATATTTATCTTTCAGTTGTTCTAAATAAAATTTACTATTGTAAAATATAATATCATCTTGTAACGTTTCTAATCTATTGGTATTGAATATTTTTTGGTTTAATAGAAAGGATAGGTTAAAAGTATTATTCTTTTCAAAATAATATGTATTATCATAATCTTTAATTATCCTATTCCAATTGTAATTTAAGTTATTATAGTGATTAAATATACAAATAGTTAAAGATATACTGAGAAAAAATAAACCTGCACTTAATATCCATTTATTAAAATCCAATACAAAATTATCAATAAAATTTGATACTTTTTCTGAATTATATAATATTAAAAAAGTGAGTAGAGTAAAAGCTCCTGCATTCTTTATTGTTTCTGCTAATACATCCTTTATTTCTAAATTTGCAAACTGTGGAAAAAATACTCCAATTAAAATAAAAAATAGTACAAGACAAAAGATAAGGGGATTTTTTCGACTAATAAGTGCGAGTAAACCTGCCAGAGTTATTATTGTAATATTGATTATAGAAAATTCTTTATAATTTATTAAGTATTTAAAAGATTTAAACTCTATACCAAAATCATACATACTATAAAAATCTACAGTTAGTATTATAAATATAAATAGTAGATGTAGAGATGTAATTTGCTTTGTTTTATTAGATAAATCATCATGAAGTTTTTCTATCACTTATGTACCTTTATTGTAATATATTAGTCTCTTTTTGAATATTTATAATATTTTCTGATTGCTTATAATAGCATTATTTGAATTTATTATGGAGAAAATAATGTCATGTTGGATAAATAATTTGAAACAAATCCTTTTAATACTTCTTTTGAAAATGTAAAAGAAGTTATTGAAAAAATTGATGAAACAGCTATTACAGATAAAAACATTCTAGATGAAATTATTAGATTAAAAGAAATTGTAGTTTGCATAGATAAATATATATATTACACTAATTAATCCAAAGTGATCTTTCATATTAATTATTCAACTTTTTTAGTTCTAAATAGTTTTTTACAATTAAATACAAAACTATTTAAGAAAGATAAGCTAAAATATTCATCTTAAATAAACAATGAGAGAGTTAATAAAATAAATTGATATCAGAAATTTTAAAAATACAAGAAGAAGTTTTATCAAAGAACTATAATTTAAAGAAAGAACTAGGACAATTTTTTACTGATGCCAATATTGCTAATTATATGTCTTCAATGATTGATAATATTGAGGGTTTAAAGTTTAATGATGAAGTTAGAATATTAGATGCAGGAGCAGGTATTGGGGTATTATCAATTGCTGCTGTTATTCAATGTCTTAATTTAGGATATAAAAATCTTTCTGTAATTCTTTATGAAATTGATATTAATTTAATTAGTACAATAGATGCAATTATGAAAAGAATATCAGATATTTTAAATAAAAAAATATTTTTTAAATATGAACTGTTGAATGAAGATTTTGTTTTAGTTAGACCAGATAAAGAGACTACTAAATATCATTTGTCAATAATTAATCCTCCTTATTTTAAATATTCAGTTAAAAATTCAAAGTATAGTAAAGCTACTAGTGATTTATTTAAAGGAGATCCTAATATTTATGCTTCTTTTATGGCAATTACTATCAATTGTTTAGAGAATAATGGACAAATGATTGTAATTGTGCCAAGAAGTTTTACTAATGGGTTATATTTTAAAAATTTTAGAGCTTATATTGAAAGTATTTCTAGTTTTGAATCTATTCATATATTTAAATCTAGAAACAAATTATTTAAAAAAGGAAATGTTCTTCAAGAGAATATCATATGTAAATTCATTAAAAAACCTCAATCTAAAAAGATTAAAATAATATCAAGTAACACTTTAGAAGATTTAGATAATGCAGATATAAATGAATATGATTCTTCATTCATTATTGATAAAGTTGATAATTTTAGTATAATTTATATTCCTGAAACATCTAAAGATGCTGAGATAATGTGTAAAGCTAATTCTTTAGAAAGTAATTTTTCAAAAGAAAAATATACTATTTCAACTGGAAAGATAGTTGATTTCCGTAGTAGAGATTTACTTGTGGAACAAAAAGAATTAAATGCACTTCCTTTATATCGAGCAGCAAATGTTCAGATGATGAAAACAGTTTGGGATAATACTCATAAACACAATCAATATTTTAAAATATCAGATAATCATGAAAAGGTAACATTACCTAATAATATATATATATTATTAAGAAGATTATCTTCAAAGGATGAAAAGAAACGTTTAATTGCTTCAGTATATGTTCCTGATGAAAATGAATTTGTAGCTATTGATAATAAACTTAATTATATATCAAAAGAGAATGAATCTTTTAATATAGTGGAAGCTACAGGTATGTGTGCATTATTAAACTCAACATTTATGGATGAGTACTTCAGGTGCTTCTCTGGAAATACTCAAGTTAATGCAACGGAAATAAGAATAATGAAATTCCTTGGAAAAGATAAAATTATTCTTATAGGAAAAGAAATTTTAGAATACAATAATATCACTCAAAATATAATTGATGAAGCAGTAAATAAATTTATATAATATGGAGAAGTAATGACTGAATTACAATTGAAAAAAATATCAGAAGCTCAAGAAATATTAGAAGCTTTAGGAATGGAAAAAGCACAATATAACGAAAGGTCTGCTTTAGTCTTACTTTCATTAGCTAGTTTGCATTCTAATGATACTTGGGATAAAGTAAAAGCCCCATTATTACCAACATTTGAAATAATGCAATTTATGAGAGAAGAATATAATAAGGATTATAAACCCAATAGCCGTGAAACTATAAGGAGACAAACTTTACATCAGTTTGAACAAGGTATGTTAATTGAAAGAAATAGAGATTGTCCTGAAAGAGCAACTAATAGTAAGGATAATAATTATTCTTTAAATGAATCTATTATAGATATTTTAAAATGTTATCCGGATAATGATTGGAAAGAAAAAGTTAAAATTTTTCAATCAAAAACACCTACTTTAAAAAAACTATATGATAATAAAGTAAAGAAAGTGAAAATTGATGTTAAGTTATTAGATGGAACTGAAATTAAATTGTCTCCAGGAAAACATAATCAATTACATGCTGATGTTATCCATGAGTTTGCACCTAGATTTATAAGTGGAAATGCGACAGTATTATATATTGGAGATACTGCAAGTAGTAGAAATGAGGGTGGTAAATTTTTACATTTAGAAGAAGAATATTTATTAAAACTTGGGGTGCCTCCAATGTCTCATGAGAAACTACCAGATATTGTAATATTTGATGAAGATAAAGAATGGTTGTTTTTGATAGAAGCTGTTACTTCTCATGGTCCAGTTTCGCCTAAGAGATTAGTTGAATTGGAGAAGGCTTTTAAAGAATGTAAAGTTGGTATAGTATATGTAACTGCTTTTCCTGACCAAGCTGAGTTTAAAAGAAATGCAGCAGATATAGCATGGGAAACAGAAGTTTGGATTGCTGATAAACCTGAGCATATGATACATTTCAATGGTGATAGATTTATGGGACCACATGCCTAAAATATATAAAATAGGCATGATTATAGGCATTCCGAAAGAGAATAGTTTTAAAAAGTCTACAAATAGGGTGGTTTAAAGTGAAAATACGAATATATTACGAAGATACAGATATTGGTGGGGTAGTTTATTATGCAAACTATTTAAAATTTTGTGAGAGAGCACGAAGTAATATTTTTTTTGAAAAGGGATTGTCTCCTCATCAAGAGAACGAATTTTTTGTTGTAAAAAAAGTTGAAGCAGATTATATAAAGTCTGCAACATTTGGAGATATTTTAGAAGTAACTACTAAACTTGTAAGTAAAAAAAATGTATCACTTGAAGTTTACCATGAGATTTTTAGAGAAAAAGAGTTAATATTTACTGCAAAAATCAAACTTGCGTACTTAAAAAACTATAAACCATCAAAAATTCCAAAAGAAATTTCAGAAATTTTTAATATATTATAGTTCCTTATAAAATAATATTTCAAACATAAGTATATTGGTTATAAATACATATTTTTAATAATTATAATTTTTTGTATTTACTAAGTATCTTAAAAAAAAAGTCATAATATATATAGAAAAATAAATTATTAGAGCTTGATTATATTTTATTTTTAATCATTTAATTTAAGATAAATTTATAATAAGGTAAAATCAGCGTTTATTTTCAAAATATAAGGATAGACTACTAAATGGCAAAATATATAATTGCATGTATAGAAAGCGATGTTGAAATTCTTGATGGACTTTATAATAAAATCTCAAGAATAGTGGATTCCGACTATGTTATAGAAAGTTATATAAATGCTGAACAAGCTTTAATTGGCTGCTATAATTATATAATTTCTGGAAATGAAATATTAATTACAATTTTAGGAAATGATACTTCTTCTATGCCTTGTTCTAATTTTGTTATAGAACTGCATAAAAACTCTCCAAATACAAAAAATATTATTTTTAATGATGTTGCTAAGGTCGAATGTTTAGAAAAAATAATAAACAATGCTTCCGTTTATCAGTTAATCCCTAGACGCTTTGATAGAGTAGATTTTGAATTAATTATTTTAGAAGCTATAAAACAAAATGCACAAGAAAGAAGATTAAAAGATTATCAAAAAGTTTTAGAAAATGCTGTTGAAAAAAGAACAAAAGAATTAAACGATATAAATATTAAACTAGAAGTCTTAGCAACAACAGATTCTTTATCGGGAGTTAAAAACAGAAGAAGTTTTTATGAGTCTTCAGCTCCAATGATAAGATATAACCGAAGAGAAAATAAAAAGCTCGCTGTTTTAATGATTGATATTGATAAATTTAAAATGATAAATGATCTTTATGGTCATTCAGTTGGAGATGATGTTATTAAATTAATGGCAAAAAAAATTGAAAGCACCTTACGAACTTCAGATATTTTTGGTAGATTAGGTGGAGAAGAATTTGCGGCTGTATTACCAAATACTTCTGAAAGAGGAGCTTTGAAAGCTGCGGAAAATATTAGACAAGAAATAGAAAATCTTGAGTATACAGTTAATGAAAAAGAGAAAGTAAAATTCACAATAAGTATTGGTGTTGCCCTTTTAAATTCAAATGATCTTGATTTGGATGCTATCTTACATAGAGCTGATTTAGCACTTTATGAGTCAAAAAGAAATGGAAGAAATAAAGTAAGCTTATCTGAATGTGATTCCGCAAAAGAAAAGTAGTTTATTTATTCAATTTACAACAAGTTTAATACGATAAAATATCCACTTAATTTCATATAAAAAAGGAAAATAAGTGTTAGAAATTTTCGTTATAGGATATTGTTTATACTTTATATTTAATATCTATACTTCATTTATGCAAATAGGTTTTGTAAAAAATGCAAAAGATTTAAAAGCAGTAATTTTAGATCAAGACAAATACCTTGAAGCAGCAAATTATTCAATAGAAAAAGAAAAAATTGCAATTTTATCTTCATTTTATAGTTTCTTTATTTTTGTACTATGGATTGGCTTTGGGCTTTCATCTTTAGACTCACTTATAAATATTGAATCCTCTTTAATAAAAGCAGTTGTTTTTGTAGATTTATTTATTATTATAAATTGGCTTTTAGGCTTACCTTTTGATTTATACTCAACTTTTAAACTAGATAAAAAATATGGTTTTTCAAATATGACATCTGCTTTATATATTAAAGATACTCTTAAATCAGGAGCGTTATTTTTAGTATTTGGTTCACTTGTAATTGCTGGAATTTCATGGATTATTACTTCATTATCTTCTTGGTGGATTTGGGGATTTGTATTTATTTTTGCTGTAATTATTTTAATAAATATGCTTTACCCTATAATTAGAGATAAAATGTTTGATAAATTTGAATCTTTAAAAGATAAAGAATTAGAAGCTAAAATTGAAAATCTATTAGACAAAGTAGGGTTTAAAAGTTCAGGTGTTTTTTCGGTTGATGCAAGTAAAAGAGACAATAGATTAAATGCATATTTTGGTGGTTTAGGAAGCACAAAAAGAGTTGTACTTTTTGATACTTTAGTAGAAAAACTTTCACACAATGAGCTTTTAGCTGTTTTAGGACATGAATTAGGACATTTCAAAAATGGCGATATTCTAAAAAATATTGGTATTATGGGTGTTGTTATGTTTGTATTTTTTGCTATTTTTGGAAACTTAAGTGAAGAAATATTTTTAGGTTTATCTTTAGAAAATGAACCTTATGCGATCATAACTGTATTTTTAATTTTTTCACCTATTTTATCATTTTTCTTAATGCCTTTAATTTCATTAATTTCAAGACATAATGAATACGCAGCAGATGAGTTTGGCTCAAATATGCAAAGTAAGGAAGATTTAGTAAGTGCTTTATTAAAACTAGCAAATGAAAATAAATCTTTTCCTTTATCTCATCCTATTTATATCTTCTTCTATTATTCACATCCACCTTTAGTAGAAAGATTTAAAGAGTTAGGTTATGATGTAAATTCACAAGCGGATACTGCGTTAAAAGATAGTGTATTTAATAATGCAAGTACAATATAATATAGAATTAATAGGAATAATTTTTTTAATTTTAGGACTGCTTGTTGGAGGACTTATCCTTTGGATAATCTTCCGACAAAAAGTAAATTTACTTGAAGAAAAAATTGCTTTTATAAATAATTCATATGAGTCCTCAATTTTAAAACTAGAAGATGAACTTTTTATGCAAGCAAAAACTTATGAAGATAAAATTCAATTAATAGAATCAAATTTTAATGAAACCTTGCAATTTGAAAAAAATACAGGAAAAATTCAACTTGAAAACCTAAAAAATGAATTTATAATCAAAGAAGAGAATCTAAAAGAAAAAATCGAACTTTTAGAAACTTCAAAAGAGAGATTAAAACAAGAGTTTGAAAATCTTGCAAATAAACTCTTTGAAGAAAATTCAAAAAAATCTGCAAGCAATCTTAATCTTATGTTAAATCCTTTTAAAGAACAATTATCTTCTTTTGGAAAAAGAGTTGATGATATTTATAATGAAGAGACAAAACAAAGAAGTTCATTATTAACGGAAATAAAAAATTTAAAAGATTTAAATAATCAAATCTCCCAAGATGCAATAAATCTTACAAAAGCTTTAAAAGGCGAAAATAAGACTCAAGGTGATTGGGGAGAACTAATCTTAAGTAAAATATTAGAACAAACAGGGTTACGAGAAGGAATTGAATACACAACTCAAGGCTCTTTTACTGATGAACAAGGGAAAAGATTAAGACCAGATGTTATAGTGCATCTTCCATTAAACAAAGATATTGTAATAGATTCAAAAGTTACCTTAACTGCTTATTTAAAGTATACACAAGCTTCAGATGATGTGCAAAGAGAAATAGCAACAAAAGAATTAATAAAATCAATTTATGCTCATATAAAAGGTCTTAGTTTAAAATCATATGAAGATATTGATTCAGTTAATACTCTAGATTTTGTATTAATGTTTATACCAATTGAAAGTGCTTTTATGTTAGCTTTTTCAAATGATAATAACTTATTTAAAATAGCTTTTGAAAATAATATTATGTTAGTTTCTCCTTCAACTTTATTCGCTACATTAAGAACGGTTGAAAATATATGGAGATATGAACACCAAAATGAAAATGCATTATTGATTTCAAAAAAAGCTGCTGATTTATATGATAAGTTTGCAAATTTTGTAAATGATATTGAAGCTATTGGCTTAAATATCAATAGAACTCAAAAATCTTATGAAGAGGCTATGAATAAACTTAGCCTTGGAAAAGGAAATCTTCTTAGACGAAGTGAAGAGTTTATAGAGCTTGGCGTAAAAGCTAAAAAAAAGATAGATACAAGAAGGATGTTAGATGAATGATTACCTTATTGAATTTGTTGATAAGTTTTTCTTATTAACGGATGCAATGTCAATATATATTATGCTTGGACTATTTTTTGCAGGTATTTTAAAGCAGATTATTCCAAATGATTTTGTTTCTAAAAATCTTGGAAATGATTCAACAGGTTCAGTTATAAAAGCTACAATTTTTGGAATACCACTTCCTGTTTGTTCTTGTTCTGTTATTCCAATAGCACAAGGGCTTAAGAAAGAAGGAGCTAGTAAAGGCGCTGTTCAGAGTTTTTTAATTTCTACACCTATTACAGGGGTTGATTCAATTCTTGCAACTTTTTCATTTTTTGGACTTATTTTCACAGTTTATAGAGTTATTAGTTCAGTTATAATTGCAATTTGTGTTGGACTTATTCAAAATTTTATTGAAAAAAAAGAGATTAAGAAAGAAGAAAAAACAAGCAAACCAAATCCAATGTTTTTTGTAAGCTCAACAAAAGTAAATAACCCAAGTTTTTCTTTAAAAAATGACACACCAAAAGAAGCAGACAATGGAAACTCTTGTTGTTCTTCGTCTTCTTCAAGTTCAAAAACATTTTCATTTAAAAATGTTTTTACTTATGCTTATAAAACACTCTTTGAAGATATGGTAAAAGCCTTGTTTATAGGTCTTTTATTAGGAGCTTTATTTACTACTTTTGTACCAAAAGAGTATTCTTCTTTATTATTTGAAAATCAAATTCTAACATATTTTATAATCTTAATAGTGGCAATTCCTTTATATACTTGTGCCACAGCATCTTTACCAATAGCAGCTGCTTTTATGCTTCAAGGAATGAGTGCTGGTGCTGCTTTTATTTTTTTAACAGCAGGACCTGCTACTAGTGCTGTTACTATGAGTATTATTTATAAAATGCTTGGACGTACTTCTTTAATCATTTATGTTTCTACTATTGCTACTTTATCTTTAATTTTTGGTTTTGTATTTGATACTTTTTTTGATAGTTTGCAAATACTAAATATTGCTCATGATATGGAAGAAGCTTCAATCATAAATAGGACATTTTCAATCATAATGCTTTTATTAATTTTTTATTATTTATTAAAACCAATATTTACAAAAAATGTAAAAAAAGAGTCTTGTTGTAGTTCTAAAGGAAATTGAAAAGTATGAAATATTTTATATTAATCGTTTTGATTATTTCAAGTTCTTATTCAAAACCTTTAGTATTTACTAATTATAAATATTATGATATTTATCCAATAAATAAACACAACTTAGAAGAGAGTATGGATAATAGCTCTCCTCTTCGTTCTTTTGGTTCTATTAGACATGGAACTGTTTCTTGGAAAATTGCTTATAAATATAAAAGAGAAAGAAAGAATAATATTTGTAAAATAAGTGAAACAAAAACAAAGGTCTATATAGAATACTATGTGCCAAAAATTGGAAAAACTCATAAACCAGTAAAAGGAACAAAGAGAGTTTTTAATAGATATTATATTATTTTAAAAGATTATCTAAAAAAACATAGTGATTTCTCAGTACAAGCAGCAAATGAAATAGAAAATAAATTATTAGAAATAGAAGATATAAATAATTGTGACGAGTTAAAAACAAATGCAAAAAAACTTGCAAGTAATATTATTGAAAAATATAAAAAGAAAAATAAAGATTATGAAATACGAACATATGAAGGCTTTTTAGAAGGTATTAGAAAAGAAAAATTATTCTAAAAAAGCCTTATAAACTTAAAACAAATAAAATTTAAATTAAGTTTTTTTCATAAATAAAGATAAATAAATCCCACTTGCTATTAATATAGCTCCTAAAATATGATAAAGTTCTAGCGTTTCCCCTAAAAATATAAAAGCTAAAATTGAACCAAATATTGGCATTAGATGTGTAAATTGTCCTGTTCTTTCAGCACTAATTCTATCAATTCCTATATGCCAAAAATAAAAAGAAAGAATTGAAGCAAATAAAGATACATATAAAAAGAAATACCAATTTTGTTTTACTAAGTTTAATTCATGAGCAAAACTATAACCTTGAAGTAAATACCAAGGTAATAGATAAATAAAGCCTAAATATACAATGATTAAGAAAAATTCAATATGTGATAAGGCTTTGGGTTTAAACTTTACAGCAACAGAGTATGTAGCCCATAATATAGAACTTACTAATATCCATAAATCACCTTTTGTAAAACTAATATTTAAGATATTTAAAAAATCACCTTTTAAAACTAAAAAAACTACTCCAATAGTAGATAAAACTATTCCAAATACTTGCCTTGAAGTAATATTCTTTTTTAATACAAAGAAAGATATTACTAAAATCAAAATAGGAATAATAGAATTAATCAAAAGAGCATTTGTAGCACTTGTTGTTTGTAAGGCTATATATAAAATAGTATTAAATAAAGAGATTCCTATGATTGCTAAAAAAGATAATAAAAGAAAATTTTCTTTAAGAATTTTTAATATTTTTTTAATATCTAGAAAAAATAGAATAGGTATAGAAAGTAAAATTACAAAAAACCATCTAAAGAAAGCTAATTCTAATGGTTCAATTTGTGTATTAACAAACCTTCCTAATATAAAGTTCCCAGACCAAAAAAGTACACAAAGTACTAATAATAAATGAACTCTTTGTGTACTTATCATTTATTTTAATTCATTTAAAAGTAAAATATCAACTAAATCACCTGATTTAATATCTTGGCTATCATCTTTTTGAATAAGTAAAGCAGGACTTCCTAGCATATTTGTTAAGATTGCACTTGTTCCTTTTTTCTTACCTTCAAAATCTATTATATATTCATTGTTTTCATATTTTACATTACAAGCTGTAAAGATTGTCTTTGCCATTTTTCTAGGAAAGTCTTGTGTAATTCTAGCTTTTACTATTGGAAGTTTTTTATTTGCTCCCTCATATTTATAAATCATTGGTAATAAATATAAAATTGCACAAACTGTAGATGAATATGCAAACCCTGGAAGGGCAATTATTAATTTACCATCTTTAACAGCAGCTAATAAATGCATACCAGGTTTTATAGTAACCCCATGAAATAAAATCTGAGCTTGAAGTTTGTCTTTTATTACATCTTGTACAAAATCATAATCTCCAACTGAAACTCCACCTGTAGTGACAACTATATCAGATTTTTCCAAAGCAGATGATAGTAAATTTGTAATTGAATCTATATCATCTTCTACTACTCCCATTTGAATTGTATCTGCACCTGCTTTTTTAGCTAAGGCCTCTATAGTTAAATGATTTGAACTTCTTATTTGTGAATCATTAGTTTGCATTTCACCTAAATCTAAAATCTCACTTCCTGTACTTGCAATAGAAACTGTTGGTTTACAATATACTAATACTTGTGCAATATTTAATGAAGCTAATACTCCAATTTCTGCAAAACCTATAACTGTTCCTTCTTTTATAAGGACTTCACCTTTTTTATAGTTTTCACCAATTTCTCTTGTAGCAAAACCATAAGGCACTTCTTTTATAACTTTAATACTGTCATTAACTACTTCGACATTTTCAATTGGTATTAAAGTATCACTTCCTTCAGGCATTAATGAACCTGTAAAAGTTTTTATTGAAACACCATGTTCAAGTTTTGATTCAACAATAAACCCAGCAGGATTTTTATCAATAATTTTAATAAAGTCATTTTTTTGATCTTCATATTTTATTGCATAACCATCCATAGCAGAAGTTGGATATTCAGGTGAATTATCACTAGCAACAACATCATACGCAAGAACTCTATTTATGGCATTTGTTAAAAAAAGTTTTTCCTTAGTTTTTGCTTTGAAATCCAAGCTATCTAATTTGTTTAAAGACTCTTCATAATTTATAAAATTTCTCATATTCACTCTCCAAAAATTAAGTTGGAATGATACCATATGCAAGAATAGAAGTAAATTAGAGTTAATAATTACTTATAATTTAAACCCAAAATAGCATCTGTGTAGCATAAGTATTCCAAATGTGGAAATAGTGACACTATTATGACAAATGAAGAAAAAAAAGCCTTAATATTATTGACTTAAGTCAAAAAAGTGGTAATAATTTACCTATTATTATATAAGTAATCTTTATATAATTGGCTGTTATATTATGTATAAGTAAATGTAAATTAAGAGTAAAAAATTATTCTAAATCTGATTGATTTATATGTAGTATGACTTATTTTCTAAGGAGGAATAATGACGAAAGTAAGTAAAACTTCTGAAAAAACTTTAGCTACGGTTTCAGAAAAGGAATTAAGTAGAAGAGATTTTTTTAGAAAAACTGCAGTTTATTCAGCTGGTGCAATTGCCGCTGCAAATGTATTATCACCAGTAAAGTTAAAAGCTGATGATCCTGCAATAATTAATGAAGCTCCATGGGGACAAAAGTTGGGTGATCCAGTAGATAAAAATCTATATGGTATGCCTTCTCCTTTTGAGCATAATAATATAAGAAGAACACATTCTTTATTTTCATCAGGAGATTATTATGCATCAGTATCTATGTCTCCTATTCATGAATCACAGGGAATTGTAACACCAAATGGTTTGTTTTTTACAAGAAATCATGGTGGAACAGCTCATGTTGATCCAAATGAATGGAGATTAATGATTCATGGTGATCAAGTTGAAAAAGAGATTGTTTTAACACTTGAGGATTTAAAAAAATATCCTAGCGAAAGTAGAATTTACTTTATTGAGTGTCCTGCAAATGGCGCTCCTGAGTGGAGGGGACCACAATTTAATTCTTTACAATTTATGAAAGGATTAATGAGTGCTGCTGAGTGGACAGGTGTAATGCTTAAAACTGTTTTAGAAGATATTGGTCTAAAAAAAGATGCAGTTTGGATGCTAGCAGAAGGTAGTGATAATGCCTCAAATCCAAGATCTATTCCTGTTGAAAAAGCTTTAGATGATGTTATGCTTGTTTGGGGACAAAATGGTGAAGCCTTAAGACCAGAACAAGGTTATCCTGTAAGATTGATTGTTCCAGGTTGGGAAGGTAACTTAAATACTAAATGGCTAAGAAGATTAGAAATATCAGATAAACCTTGGCATTCAAAAGAAGAGACATCTAAGTACACTATGGTTCAGCCAGGTGGAAAAGCAATTAGATTTTTCTGGGTAAATGAAGTTAATTCTGTTATTACCTCTCCCTGTCCTGAAAAACCTTGGACTCATCTTAAAAAAGGTGATAAAGTGGAAATAGAAGGTATTGCTTGGTCTGGACATGGAACAATTAATGGAGTTGATATTTCTTTTGATGGTGGAGACAATTGGGTTGAAGCTAATTTAAAAGGATTAGTTCTTCCTAAATCATGGACTAGATTCTCATATATTATTGAATGGGATGGAGAGCCTTTATTATTGGCATCTAGATCAAGAGATGATTTTGGGAATATTCAACCAACTATTGATGAAGAAACTTCAGCTGTGGGTGTTGAATCTGTTTACCATAGAAATGCTATCGTAACTTGGGAAATTAATAAAAAAGGAGAGTGTAACAATGTTCAAATTAGAAAACACAAAAAAGCTTAAGACTCTTCTTAGTCTAGGACTATCCTTATCTCTTGCAACGTCTTTGTTCGCTGCAAATGGAATGTCTGTTGATGGTGCTGTTAAATACGAAGTTAAAGATGGTAAATATGGACCATATCATTTAAATATGCAAGACACTAAAAATTATAACAATGGTAGAGCAGCAACAAAAAAAGAAATAAAAATGTGGAATGTTGATGTAAGACCAGATGGTAAAGATCTTCCTTTATATGATATGAAACATGGTAAACCTATTTTAGAAGATGGTAAACCAAAAATTGCTGAAGGTTCAGTTGAATTTGGTGAAGAACTTTATGATGCTCAATGTGTAATGTGTCATGGTGAATTTGGAGCAGGAGGGAAAGGTTATCCTACTTTAGCTGGTGGAGATTTTAAAAATTTACATATTCAAAGACTAAATCCAGCAGATGAAAATCCAAATCCAGATGTTGCAATAAAAACAATTGGTTCATATTGGCCTTATGCAAGTACACTTTTTTGGTACATATATGACTCAATGCCATTTACAAATCCAAAATCTTTAACAAATAGTGAAACATATGCTCTTACTGCATTTTTATTAGCTTCAAATGGAATTAAAGTTGATGGTAAAGAAATGGATAGTGAATTTACTTTAAGTAAAGCAAATTTCAATAAAATTGTAATGCCAAATGTTGACGGATTCTATCCAGAAGTTGATACTAAAGATCCGCATCAAGGTCCAAAGAATATGCAAAAACTTTTATCTGATCCAACTATATATGGAAAGGGTACAAGATGTATGAAAGATTGTATAAAACCAAAAGTAGAAGATTTACTATTACGAGTAAAATTTGATTTAGCACCAAATGCTAATGAGCCTCTTTCAACAAAGAGATCATGGAAAGAGCCTGCAAAAGCAGCTGCTCCTGATGGTGTTAATCCTATTGTTGTAGAGAATTATGCTACATATTGTTCAGCTTGTCACTCTAATAAAGCAATTGGAGCACCTGTTATTGGTGATAGTACGGCATGGGCAGAGGTTTTAGAAAAAGGTATTGAAGAAGTTTATTCAAATGCTATTGAAGGTATAAATGCAATGCCTCCAATGGGAGCAAGTACATTACCTGAATCTGATTTTAAAGCTATTATTGATTATATGATCAATGAAAGTAAATAAGGGAGAACGCAATGAAATTAATCAAAAGTTTAGTTATAGCAGCTGCTATTAGTGGTTTAGCTGTTACTGGTTTATTAGCTAATGATGACCTAATCAAAAAAGGTGAAAAGATTTTTATGAATAAGAATCTTGGAAACTGTTTAGCTTGTCATGCAGCAAATGGAAAAGATATAGATGGACCAGGAAGTATGGGACCAAAGTTACAATATTTATCAGCATGGCCTGAAGAAGCATTGTATGAAAAAATTTATAATCCGTACACAACTAACCCAATTTCACAAATGCCTGCATTTGGTAAAAATGGTTGGTTAAGTGATTCAGAAATTAAAGCAGTTGTTGCTTATTTAAAAACTATTAATTAAAAGAAAAGGATATTAAAATGATGGAAAGAAGAAATTTTTTAAGTTTAGGATTAGGTGTTTTAGCAGCATCAGTTGTAGTACCATCTACATTAAGTGCAGTTGATTACAGAAAAGATAAGCCTAAAGCTTGGGAACAAGACAAAATTGATTTAGCATTAAAAGAAATTTTTGGTACTAGTGAAACAGCTGAAGGGAAAGTTAAATTAAAAGCTCCTGATATTGCTGAAAATGGTGCAGTTATTCCTGTAACAGTATCTGCAAAAGCAGGTACAAGAGTAGCAATTCTACAAGATGTAAATCCTCAAAGTTTAGTTGCAGTGTTTACTGTACCAAAAGGTGGAATTGTTGATTATTCTGTAAGAATCAAAATGATGAAAACTGGAAATGTATATGCTATCGTTGAAGATGGTGGAAAATTATACAAAGCTTCAAAACAAGTAAAAGTTACAATCGGTGGATGTGGTGGTTGATTTAATTCAACAACTAAAAATTACAAAAATTACAAAATAATAAAAGAAGAAAAAGGAACTAATAATGGCTAAAAAAACAAGAATTAAAGCAAAATTAAAAAAAGGCGTTGTAACTGTTAAGGCTCTTGCAAGTCACGAAATGCTGTCTCATCAAGAAGCAGAAAGAGCAAAAAAAGAAGCTAACTGGATTACTTACGTAGTTGCAAAAGTTAATGGTAATATCGTATATGAGGTATCTACAAGTCAATTTTTATCAAAAAATCCTTATATGAAATTTCAGTTTCAAGCTGAAGCAACAGGTACAAAAAAAGGTGATAAAATTGAATTTACTTGGGTTGATTTAAAAGGTAATACTAATACAAGTACAGGAAAAATTAAATAATTAAATATTCTAAAAAGAATACTTAAACAAGATACAAGGAGATATGTATGTTATTAAAAATTGCCAAAACGACAGCATTAATCGCATTAACAGTATCAGCTTTAAATGCTGCTGACTTTAATGCACAAGCTGAAAAAGATAGAATTGCTTTAGTGAAATATTTTGAAGCAAAATTTGAAGACCCATTAAAAAATAGAAATACTTTTTTTCCATATTCTACGGATGATGAATTAAAAAATAATATTATGGGTGGATTAAAAAAAGATGATTTTTCTATAGGAAACTATGCATATTCTAAGAATGGTAGAGCTTCATATGATGAGATTAAAGAATTTCCACCTACAGAAGAATGGATTGAAGTAGGTGAAGAGTTATATAACAAAAAATTTGCTAATGGTAATTCTTTTGCAAATTGCTTTGCTAACCCAGCTGAAACTGGTGCTGCTTACCCAATGTTTGATGAAAAAAGAAAAGAAGTTATAACTTTAACTGTAGCTATTAATGAGTGTTTAACAAATAATGGTGAAAAAAAATGGGGAACTTCAAAAGGTAAAATGGCTCACTTACAATCTTATTTTGCAGCATCTGCAACTGAAGAAGAAAAAGTTATTGACGTAAAAATTGAAAGTCCTGAAGCTGCTGTTGCTTATGAAGATGGTAAAGAATATTACTACTCTCAAAAAGGATATTTAAAACTTAATTGTGCAAATTGTCATGTTCAAGGTGCTGGACAAAGAGTTAGAAATGAATCATTATCTCAACTTCTTGGTCAAACATCACATTTCCCAGTATATAGACTTAAATGGGGTGCAAAAAAGACTGAAAATGGTTTAGGTACTTTAGAAAGAAGAATGTCTGGTTGTATCAAAGATCAAGGTCAAGTTCCACCAAGTAATACAAGTAAAGAAATGAGAAATTTATTGTTTTTCATGGCTTACATGAATAATGGTATGAAGTTTGACGGTCCAGACTTTAGAAAATAAGGGGAGATGAAATGAAAAAATTAATTAACTTAACAATAGCTGCAACAGCAGCATTAGCTTTAACTACATCTCTTCATGCTATGGATGAAAAGAAAGATTGTGATGTAAAAGCAAATGGCATTACTAAAGTAATTGCAACTGCAAATGTATATAATGAACAAGCTAAGAAAAAAGGTCTTGAATTTAGAAGACTTAATGTAAATAATTCTGATCTTATTATAGCAGTTGAAGAGGCAATTAAGACGGGTGCAAAAGAGGTTAATCCAATGCACTTTAAAGGTAAGAAAAAATCTAAGACTAAATTAGAGACTACTTATGCAGCTGAAAGAGCGTGTAGATTTGCAATTGCTGCATTAACACAAGCTAAAGAAGCAAAAACTACTTGGCGCTTAGCTGTACCAGGGGATGGATACAAATACTAAAAGTTATTTGTATAAAAAAAAGTCAAGATTTTATCTTGGCTTTTTTATTTTAAGATATAAAATGCATAAAATTAAGGGAGAGATATAAATGACAATTCTAAAAAAACTATTAATATCAGTAAGTATTGCTGGTATTTGTTCAACAGGAAGTTTTGCTGCTGAAGAAAAATCTAACTTTGTTCCAGTTTCAAGTGGTGTTAAATCAATTGAAATGAATTTAAATGGTGAAGAATTTACTCTAATGAGAAATCAAACTTCTGGGAATAAAATTTCACCTTTATATGAAACAACAAATAGAGGAACAGCTCAACCAATAGTTTTAGCAAAAGGTGTAGAAACTTTAGGAGAGTTGGAATTTATTGAGTATATGAAAAAAGCACAAACTGACGAAACAATTGCGATTATTGATTCAAGAAAGCCAGGATGGTTTGCAAAACTTAGAATTCCGGGGGCTATAAATGTTCCTTTTACAAATTTCGATGAAAAAGATACTGCTATTGAAATGATGGAAGATGAAATGGGTGTTGTTCAAAAAGATGATGGAACACTTGATTTTTCTAATGCAAAAACACTAGCATTATATTGTAATGGTTATTGGTGTGGACAAACTCCAGGAATGGTTAGTAGATCAAAATTTGCACTATTAAAAATGGGATACCCAGCTTCTAAGATTAAATATTACAGAGGTGGTATGCAAGCTTGGACTTCATTAGGATTTACTGTTGTGGGAACAGGTAAATAATTTAGATTGTCTCTAAATTAAAAGAAAGGTATTAATTAATGAGTAAATTAAGTAGAAGAGAATTTGTTTATATGATGGCAGTATTAGGTGCTGCTCCTGTATTTGCAAACTCTCATACAAGAATGATGGATACAAATAAACTAGAAGATTATTATAAGTTGAAGCCATTTGGAAATGCAAGATTTTTGCATATGACAGATTGTCATGCACAGCTTTTACCTGTCTACTTTAGAGAACCAAGTGTTAACTTAGGTTTCTATGGGAACTATGGAAAGCCTCCTCATATAGTAGGAGAGAAGTTATTAGATTATTATGGAATCAAAGGAAATAAAAGACTTGAGTATGCATATTCATGTGTAAATTTTGAAAAACATGCAAAAGCAATGGGAAGAACTGGTGGTTTTGCTCAAATCAAAACTGTAGTTGATTTCTTAACTAAAAACTTTGGTGAAGATAAAACACTATTATTAGATGGTGGAGATACTTGGCAAGGAAGTGCTACATCACTTTACACTAGAGGTAAAGATATGGTTGGAGCGATGAACTTATTGGGTGTTGATGTAGCTGTTGGACACTGGGAGTTTACATACACAGCTGAAGAAGTTTTAGCAAATGTCAAATTATTAGATGCAGAATTTTTAGCTCAAAATGTAAAAGTTAAAGAAGATTCTATGATGAATGGTGTTGAAGCTTTTGATGAAGATACTGGTCATGCTTTTAAACCTTATACTATTAAAAAAATGGGTGATGCTAGAGTAGCTATTATTGGTCAAGCTTTCCCTTATACAACTATTGCAAATCCTCAAAGATTTATTCCAGATTGGAGTTTTTCTATAAATGATGACGGAATGCAAGAACTTGTAGATGAAGTTAGAGAAGAAGAAAAACCAGATGCTGTAATTGTACTATCTCACAATGGTTATGATACAGATAAAAAAATGGCAGAAGTTGTTACTGGAATTGATTTTATTATGGGTGGACATACTCATGATGGTGTTCCTGAAGCATATCCTGTTAAAAATGATGGCGGGACTACTTATGTATGTAACGCAGGATCAAATGGTAAATTCTTAAATGTACTTGATTTAGAGATTAAAAATGGAAAAGTTGTTGATCATAAATTTACACTTCTTCCAATTTTTTCTGATTTAATTCCAGAAGATCCTTCTATGAAAAAGTATATTGAAGATGTTAGAGCTCCTTATTTAAAAGAGTTAACAAGAGAAATTGCAACTACTGAAGAAACTTTATTTAGAAGAGGAAACTTCAACGGCTCTTGGGATCAAATTATTTGTGATGCTTTAATTGATGTTAAAGGTGCTGATATATCTTTATCTCCTGGATTTAGATGGGGAACATCTGTAATGCCAGGTCAAGCTATTACTTTTGATGATTTAATGACTCAAACTGCAATGACTTATCCTGAAACTTATGCTAGAGATATTTCTGGAAAAGATATAAAACTTATTTTAGAAGATGTAGCTGATAACTTATTTAATGAAGATCCATTCTACCAACAAGGTGGAGATATGGTTAGAACAGGTGGAATTTCTTATAGAATTAACCCAACTGCAAAAATGGGTAAAAGAATTTCAGATATTACACTTACAAAAAATGGTCAAAAACTAGATGCTCGAAAAAGCTATAAAGTAGCTGGATGGTCAACTGTTGGTTCTAAATCACCAGGAGAACCAGTTTGGGAAACAGTAGAGACTTATCTTCAAAATGTTAAACATATTGCAAACTTAAAAATTGATTCTCCTGATATCATTGGTGTCAAGGGAAATCCAGGAATCATATAATTCCAAATATGAAAAGTGTATAAAATATTTATACACTTTTCAATTTATTAGATATTTTAAAAAAGTACCTACTAAGTTGAAAAGAAGGATTAAGTATGATTAAAAAGGGATTGTTTATATTGATTTCTTTATTTATGGCTGTTTGTTTAAATGCTGATTTTAAAGAAGGAGAAAAACTTTTTGAAGAAAAATGTGCCTCTTGCCATAAAGATTATATTCCATTTAAGAAGCTAAAAGAAAATTTTTTTGAAAGAAATAATACTTTATTAAATCTGTCAATACCAACAGAAAATATGCTAGCTTGGGCAATTATGGAAAGTTCTAGAAAAGTAGGAGATCCTAATGATCCAGAAATGAGATCAGTTGAAATTGAAGAGTATTTAAAAAGTTATCTTGCAAACCCAGATATAAATAATAGTATTTGTGATCAGCATGCATTAAAATATTATGATAAAAAAGAAGCAATTAAAATTACAGCAGAAGAAGCAGAACTTTTTGCAGCATATTTTATGGCTTATAAAGAAAATAGATTAAAAAATACTCCAAATGAAGAAAAGTCCTTAGAAAAAATCTTTGATGAAAAAAAATTAATAGAAAAAGCTACGAAAGAGGGTAAACATTTTATTATTTATGCAAGTTCAAAGAGCTGTTATTATTGTAAAAAGATGGATAAAGAAGTACTTAGTTTAGATGAAGTAAAAAATAAAATTAATGAAGACTATATTTTTGTAAAAATTGATGTAGATAATATGAAACTACCTTTTGGATTGAAAAAATATTTTAAAGGTATGACCCCAACATTTTTTGTTCTAACAAATAGTGGAGAGCTTTTAAATACTTATCCAGGAGCTTGGGTAAAAAAAGATTATTTAGAGATTTTAAAGGAAAATTTATAATATGAAAATAGGAAAAGTTATAGATATTTTTAGTGCAAAAAAAGGACAAAGTGGACTTCCTAGACCAAAGGTTCAAGAGCTTAATCTTATAAATGGATATGGAATTAAAAATGATAAGTTTGCAGGAAAAGAGCTAGATAAATCAGTAATGGTAGTAGGCAAATATGCTTATGAAAAAGCTGAGGAAAATGGAATTAGCCTAGAATATGGAAGTTTAGGTGAAAATATTTTATTAGATTTTAACCCACATGAATATAATATAGGGACAATATTCCAAATAGGTGATGCCTTAATAGAAATAACCCAAGCATGTACTGTTTGTAATCATTTATCTATTTTTGATGGTGATTTACCTATTTTAATTCAAGATTGCAGAGGTTTATACTGCAAAATACTTGAAAGTGGTGATATTTTAGTAAATAAGTCTGTAAAACTTGTTGAAAATTTACAAGAAAAAATTGTATCTTAATTAAAGGAAATTATAATGAAAAAAATTATAGCGTTGTTATTTATATCTATTTTTGTATATGCTGAGTCTACTTTTAATGATCCTCAACCTACTTTTGATGAACCAAGAAAACTGGCTATTCAATTGTATGATTCTGAAGTAAAAAAAGTAAATCATAATCTTAGTACAATATATAATATTTTAAAAGAGTATCCAGCTGAGAGTTTAAAAGTTGTTGTTATTACTTATGGAAATGGAATTAGAGCATTAAAAAAGGATTATGATAAAGATACCTTAAGAAGAATCAATTCTTTGATGGAATATGATGTTGAATTTATAGTATGTAAAAATACAATGGAAACAATGAAATGGACTGAAGAAGATTTTATTGATGATGTTTCTTTTGTTCAAGCAGGAATTGTTGAATTAATTGAGAGAGAAATAGCTGGTTATGTAGGAATTATTGCATATTAATTAGAAGAAAGAGTATAAAAACTCTTTCTTCTTTTGATTTTTTTATTCAAACTCCATTTGTTTAAATAGTGTTGCAATATTTTGTTTTCCTAATTCTTTATATGTATCTAAATGCTTATAATCTGACATATCAATATTGTATGCTTCATTTAAGCCGCCATCTTCTTCTAAAATTTCTTCAATTTTAGTTCTTAGATAAACTAAATAATCTTTTGTATATTTTGTTACAGTTGGCATATCAGTAGTATCCCCATGTCCAGGAACTACTATTTTTGCATTTAATTCTGCAAATTTTCCCCAAGCTTCTAACCATTTTTGTGTTTGCGTAATTTCAAATATAGGAAGTAATCTATTGTTAAATGCTATATCTCCTGCGAAAGCTATTTTTTCTTTTTCTAGCCATAAAATAATATCACTATGTTCATGGGCATATCCAAAGTATTTTGCTTCTACAGTTCTATTTCCTAAATCAAATTTCATATTATCTTTAAAAACTTCATCAGGAGAAACTACTTGTGTTCCATCAAATTTATCCCTTAATACTCTTTTTAATCTATTAAATATTAAGTCACCTTTTGTTTCAATCTCTTCTTTTGCAAGTTCTTGGGCTACAATTGTAGCTCCTTGTTCTTTCCAATAATTAGAGCCTAGCATTGCATGACCTTGTGAATTTTCAAGTAAGACATATTTTACAGGCTTATTAGTAATTTTTTTTATTTCTTTATGAAAAGATTGAGCTAAAAGATAAGATGACCCAGCATTCCAAACAAGAACTGAATCATCACCTATAATAAAACCAAGATTATTGTTATGTGCTGTTGACTCATACAAATATGGTGCAGTGATTCCTATTGAAGTATAAACACCATCTGCAACTTTTTCAATCTTATTATAAAGTAGTGAATCAGTATATTTATCAAGTGAATTGGTTTTATTTCCAGCTTTACTCCAACCATTGTAACTATCTTTGTACCAAATTACATTTTTATAGCCCATGTCTTTTAATGTTTTAGTAGCCAATAGAGATCTATTTCCATCACTACAAGAAATAATAAATTTTTCATCTTTTTTTACATATTGTGCTATTAAGAATTCTAATTTATCTCTTGATATATTAGAATAATTATTAGTTTTAATATATCCTCCATCTTTATTGATTTCGTCCCTTGTTCTAACATCAATTATTTGAATATTAGGATCTTTTTTTAAAAGTTCAACTAAACCTTTTGTATCAATTTTATTTATCTCTTTCTTTGCTTCAACAATCAAATCATTTACTTCAATTGCACTAATTAAAGTAGGTGTTGAAAGTCCTAGAAGTAGGGATGTGATTATGGCTTTTTTGTTTATCAAAATTGTCTCCTTAATTATAATAATTAATTATATTTAATAAATCTTTATAATTACTTATTAGAAAATTTTATATAAAACTTTTAATAAGTTTTATATAGAAAAATGATTTAATATTCTAAATAATAAAAAGGATAAAAAATGGGAAAAAGCTTATTATCATTTGTATCTTTAGTTCTTTTAACTCTTAGTTTAGAGGCTAGTAAAATTGATGAAACTAAATGTACAACTTTAGGTGACAATTTTGTATTTGCTGGTGGTGAATGTATTGAATTTAGAGCTTTTGAAGGTGACTCAAATGAACATATTGTTGTAATAGTTCATGGAACATGGGATGAAGGAACAAATACTTTAGGTAGATATGCTCCTTTTGCTGAGACAATGAATTTAAATACAGATTTAACTACAATAGCTGTTGCTCTTCCTGGTTATTCAGGTTCCTCAACAAATAACTTTAGTTCACTTGCACATAAAGGTGTGAAAAATCTTTCGGCAAATGAGGATTATGTACTTTTTTTAGGAGAGTTAGTAAAAACATTAAAAGATAAATTTAAAGCTACAAGAGTGACTTATATTGGACATAGTGCTGGAGCTAGAATGGGTGCTACCTTAACAGGTCTTAAACCAGGTCTTATTCAAAATATTGCACTAGCAGGTGGAAAATATATAAATGATGCAGATAAAAAGGATAGTGAGAGCTTAGTATCTTTAGATAATGTAATCAATAATGTAGATAAAGATACTAAGTATTTATTTATTTATGGAACTGAAGATAAAATTTCAAAACCAGAAGAAACGATAAGTTATTTTAAAATTGCAAAAGCAAAAGGATTAAAAGCAAAACTGATTGAAGTTAAAGGGGCTGAACATATTGATTTAGATATGACTGACACCTCAGTTGAAGCTATAGTTGAAATGCTTGAAGAAGAGTAAGCTTCTTAAATTTTTAATTCGCTGTTAGTATTAATATTGTAGGATTATGAATAAAAATTTAGGGTTAAAAAAATGAATAAAAAACAACAAATACAATTTAATTTAAATAATTTCTTACTCTCTACATCTTTAGCTTTGGATTTAGTAGAAAAAGATGTTCATAATACAAGTAAAAATCATTCAAAAAGAGTTGCTTATCTCTCTTTGAAAATAGGGCAAAAATTTGATTTCTCGCCTCAAGAGATGTCTGATTTATGCGCATATTGCTTGGTTCATAATCTTTCTCTAAAAAAAGAAAATAATTATAATAAAGAACATTTAGAAATAGCACAAGAAAAAGTTGATAACTTACCTTTTTTGTGTGGATATAAAAATATAATAAAGTACCATCGTGAATATTTTGATGGTAGTGGAGTATTTGGATTAAAAGGAAAATTAATACCTCAATTTTCTCAAATTATTTCTTTAGCTCATCTTTTAGATGAAAGATTTGATTTAAGTAAAGAACATATTGAAAACAGAAAAGAAATAAATTCTTTTTTAGGAGAGCAGGGGAATATCTTATTCTCTAAAGAGTTAATAGATAAGTTTTTTGAAGTATCCTCTACTATTGATTTTTGGCTTGATATTCAAAATGAAAATGATATTTTATATTTTATTTTTGGTTCATTATATGATTTTACTATTACTCCCACTTTTGAAGAAGTGTTAAGTTATACCTCTATTTTTGATTCATTATATTCTGAAAATTCTGATTATTTAGAAAAGTGTTCTAAAATGGCTGATTTTTATGATTTTGATCATAAAGATAAGCAAACTTTTTTAATAGCAGCTTCCTTACATAATATAGGAAAGTTAGCAATTCCAAGTAAGATTTTAAATAAACAAAGTAAACTTACAAAAGATGAGTATGAAATTATAAAATCATATCCTTACTATACAAAAAAGATTTTAAACAATCTTATGGGTTTTAATGATATTTCAAATTGGGCGTCTAGAGTTCAAGAAACTATAGATGGAAATGGATATCCTTATAAGCTTTCAGGAAAAGATTTAAGTTTAAAAGATAGATTAATGGCTGTTTTAAATGTATATCAGTCTTTAAGAACAAAGAAATCATATAGAGATGAATATTCTCACAAAGATGCTGTTAAAATAATGCTTGAGCTATCTAGTAATAATAAACTTGATAAAGCTACCGTACTTGATTTAAGTAAAGAGTTACAATAAAACTTTTGCTCAAAAAAGAGCAAAAGTTTATTCACTAGTAGTTGTTAAATTTAGCATTTTCCAAGAATACATTCCACCTCTATACCAATTTAATTTTTCTTGGGGATAGCCAATTTTAATTAAATTTTCTATAGCAAAAGTTGATTGTGGACACCAAGCTCCATTACAAAATAGGAGTAAAGTTTTTGCATTTTTAAAATCATATTTACCTTTTGAAACCTCTTTAACTCCAATCATTTCAAGAACATCATAGAAATCATCTGGATATTTATTTTTATCAAAGTATGTAAAAGGAATATTTTCAGCTGTTGGAATACTCATTTGTAAAAACCACTCTTGAAGTCTTGCATCAATTAGGAGTATATTTTTATTGTATTGAGCATCTTCAATAAACTTAATAACTTCAAGTTCTCCTACAGTTTTAATTTTGTCACTTATTGTCATTGGAGTGATTTTACCAATTGTTGTTACGAACTTTTTGACACAATTTTTAGGCAAGCTTTCTTTTGCATAATTGCCAGACCAAACATTTTTAGGGTCAGCACCATTTATAGTTCTACATTCTTCATTATGCATTCTTTTGATTACAAAAGTTTTATCATCATAATCAACATTTAAACCTTGACCTCTTAAATCAAAATCGTTTGCAAATGTACTTATTGAAGTTATAAATGCAAAGACTAGAAGATATTTCAATTTCTTAAAAAACATTTTTTCTCCTTATTTATTTGTTTAGATTATGCATTAAAGAAAATATAAAAATCCTTAAGTAAAAAAGTAGCTTTTTTACCTAAGTATTATAATAAATAATCTTTTTTATAATTATTATAAAATCTTATTTATTTTAGCTAATATAAAAATAAATTTTAAATTTAGAACTAAAAGATTAAAAATAATTATAATATGTTACAATCATCTTCAAAAAAATATAAACTAAAAGGATATTTTATTAAATGACCAAATTAGATTCAAATGCTTATAAATTTGCCTTAATCTCAGTGTTCTTATGGTCAACTGTTGCCACAGCATTTAAGTTTTCACTTAAATATTTATCTCCTGAACTCCTAGTTTTATATGCTTCTTTAACTTCTCTTATAATTCTTTTTATAATTTTATTTATTCAAAATAAAATTAATCAAGTTTTTAAACATATAAGAGACAATTTACTTTTAGTTCTTACTTTAGGGATTATCAATCCTTTTTTATATTATTTAGTACTTTTTAAAGCTTATGATTTACTTCCTGCCCAAGAAGCACAAGCTATTAATTATACTTGGGCTTTAATGTTAGCATTTCTTTCAGTTCCTTTTTTAAAACAAAAATTAAGACTTGCTGATATAGTTGCAGGTATTATTTGTTATTTTGGTGTTTTAATAATAGCAACTAAAGGGGAGCCTTTTTCTTTAAATTTTTCAAATATGGATGGAGTCTTTTTAGCTTTGTTTTCAACAGTTTTATGGGCTATTTATTGGATATTTAATACAAAAGTAAAAGCTGATCCTGTTGTATCTTTATTTGCAAATTTTTTAGTTGCTACACCTTTTATCTTAGTTTATTGTTTAATAAATACAGATATGGTTTTTCCTGAAGCAACAGGTCTTTTAGCTGCTATTTATGTAGGATTGTTTGAAATGGGAATAACCTTTCTTTTTTGGTTAAAAGCTATGCAAAGTGCTACAAATACTTCTAAAATTGCAAATTTAATATTTATTTCACCATTTATATCTTTGATTTTTATATATTTTATATTAGGAGAAGAGATTTATATTTCAACGTTGTTTGGCTTAGGATTTATTATTTTAGGATTGGTTCTTCAGTCATCTAAAAAATTTAATAAAGAAAATAAAAAACAAGAAAAAGTTAATTAACTTTTTCTTGTAAGAGTTCTTGATACAGCATCTTTCCAGCCCTCATATAACTCTTCTCTTTTTTCTTCTTTGATTTGTGGTTCAAATCTTTTTTCAAGTTTCCAGCTTTTTGCAAAACCCTCTTTTTTAGGATAGAACCCTGCTTGCATTCCTGCTAGCCAAGCTGCACCTAAAGCTGTTGTTTCAAGTATTTCAGGTCTATCAATAGAAGCTCCTAAAATATCTGCTAAAAATTGCATACTCCAATTAGATCCAGACATTCCACCATCAACTCGCAAAATTGATTCTTCTATTTGAACATTTTTTAAATCTGCATGCATAGCTTCCCATAAATCTCTGGTTTGATAACCAACACTCTCTAACGCAGCTTTAGAAAATTCAGCTACACCAGAACCTCTTGTTAAGCCATAAATAGCCCCACGACACTCTGTGTCCCAATATGGTGCACCTAAACCTGTGAAAGCCGGAACTAAATACAGTTGTTGTTTTTCATCAGCACTTTCAGCAAGTTTTTGTGTTTCTTTTGCATCTTTTATTATTCCTAATCCGTCACGTAACCATTGAACAACAGCTCCTGCAATAAAAATTGAACCTTCAAGGGCATATGTTGTTTTGTTATCTAATTGATAAGCAATAGTTGTAAGAAGTTTGTTTTGAGATAAAACCATATTATCGCCTATATTAAGTAAAGCAAAACATCCGGTTCCATAAGTTGATTTCATCATTCCTGGTTCAAAACATGCCTGCCCAAGAGCAGCACTTTGCTGATCTCCTGCAACGCCTTGAATTGGTATTTCATGACCAAATATATCAGCACTTGCATTTCCAAATTCATCAGCACAATTTTTAACTTCAGGTAACATATTCATTGGAATATCTAATAAAGAACAGATTTCTTCATCCCAAACACCATCTTTAATGTTATAAAGAATAGTTCGTGAGGCATTAGTTGCATCAGTTAGATGTTTTTTCCCATCTGTTAATTTCCAAATTAAAAACGAATCAACGGTTCCAAATAATAAGTCGCCATTTTCAGCTTTTTCTTTAGCTCCTGGAACATTTTTTAGAATCCAGTTAAGCTTTAATCCTGAAAAGTATGGATCTATCATAAGACCAGTTTTTGATCTTATCATATCTTCATGGCCAGCATTTTTTAAATCCATACAAAAAGCGCCAGTTCTTCTATCCTGCCAAACAATGGCATTATAGATAGCTTCTCCTGTATTTTTATCCCAAACTATTGTAGTTTCTCTTTGATTAGTTATTCCAATAGATATAATATCTTTTGCTTTAGCTCCTACTCTTTCCATAACAGCTCTACAAGTTGCTGCTACTGTTGTCCAAATATCTGAAGGGTCATGTTCTACCCATCCTGAATTAGGAAAATGTTGTGGAAATTCTTCTTGTGAAATAGCTTCAACTTTCATTTCTTTATTAAATAAAATTGCTCGGCTTGAAGTTGTACCTTGATCGATTGATAAAATATATTGCATTTTAACCTACTTAAAATAAATTAGATTTTAGATTTTTATTATAACAAAAGTTAAGATAAGACTTAACTTCTGTTATTTTTTAAAGGATTATTTAGTCCAAGATTTGATTAACTCATCGTAAGAAATAGTTACAGGAGTTGGTTTTTCATTAGCTATTTTAGCTTTTAGAGAACCTGGTTGTTTTAACCAATATGATGCATCTCTTTCTTTATTAAGTTTTGGACCCATGTCACCTTGAACTCCAGCTCTTTCAAGTCTTTTAAGAACTTTTTCTTGTGCTAGACAAAGTGAATCTAATGCTTCTTGTGCTGTTTTAGCCCCAGATGACGCATCCCCAATATTTTGCCACCATAATTGTGCTAATTTTGGATAATCAGGTACATTTGTTCCAGTTGGAGACCATTGAACACGTGCAGGAGATCTATAGAATTCTACTAAACCACCAAGTTTTGGTGCTCTTTTTGTAAATGATTCATGTTGAATAGTTGACTCTCTAATGAAAGTTAAACCAACATGTGATTTTTTAACATCAACTGTTTTTGATGTAACAAACTGTGCATATAACCATGCAGCTTTTGCTCTTTTTACAGGAGTTGATTTCATTAAAGTCCAAGAACCAGCATCTTGGTAACCAATTTTTGTTCCTTCTTCCCAATATGCACCATGTGGTGATGGAGCCATTCTCCATTTAGGATTTCCGTCTTTATCTACAACTGCAATATTTTCTTTTACCATATCAGCTGTAAACGCTGTATACCAGAACATTTGTTGTGCAATTTCACCTTGTGCAGGAACTGGACCAGCTTCAGAGAATACCATTCCAGCAGCACTTGGTGGTGCATATTTTTTCAACCAATCATTATATTTTTCAATTGCATAAACAGCAGCAGGAGAGTTTGTAGCTCCACCTCTAGCCACACAAGAACCAACAGGTTGAGATTTATCATTTACTCTAATTCCCCACTCATCAACAGGAAGACCATTTGGTTCACCTTTATCTCCCATTCCAGCCATAGACATCCAAGCATCTGTAAATCTCCATCCTAAAGAAGGATCTTTTTTACCATAATCCATATGTCCATATACTTTTTTGCCATCAATTTCTCTACCTGTAAAGAATTCAGCTATATCTTCATATGCTGACCAGTTAACAGGAACACCTAATTCATAACCATATTTTGCTTTAAAATCAGCCATGTTTTTCTTATCTGTAAACCAGTCTAATCTAAACCAATAAAGGTTAGCAAATTGTTGATCTGGTAATTGATATAATTTCCCATCAGGTGCAGTTGTAAATGAAGTTCCTATAAAGTCTTTTAAATCTAAATTAGGGTTTGTTACTTCTTTAGCTTCACCAGCCATCCAAGATGTTAGGTCTCTTGCTTGTTTATATCTCCAGTGTGTACCAATTAAATCAGAATCATTAACAAATGCATCATAAATATTTTTCCCTGTTTGCATTTGAGTTTGTAGTTTTTCAACAACATCACCTTCTCCTATGATGTCATGATTAACTTTGATTCCTGTTAAATCATAAAAGGCTTTTGTTAAAGTTTTACTTTCATATACATGTGTTGTAATACCTTCTGATACAACGTTAATAGTCATACCTTTATATGGCATTGCCGCTTTTTCAAACCAATCTAACTCTTTTTGTTGCTCTGCTTTTGTTAAAGCTGAAGGTTGAAATTCATCTAACCATTTACTCATATCCGCTGCAGAATATGCAGAAGTACTTAAAGCTAGCATTGCAGCTAGTACTGAAGTTGTTACTCTTTTTTTAATTTCCATTTTTTTCTCCAAATTTAATATCACTCTCAATAAATCTAGTAAAAATTTATTTTACTTTAAATTTTATACCCAACGAAAAACTGCTAAGGCATAAAAAAAACAAACAATTAATCCACCAAAAATTGGTGCTCCAAACATAGCTAACCAAGCAAGGCTTATAAACGCAGAGCCTAGTAAACTTAAGAAAAACCTATCACCAGGAGTTGTTTCAATTCGTAAAATACCAACTCTAGGTGCTTGCGGTGCTTTTATTGCCCAAATTGTCATAATAATTAGACCAATAAAAATCAAAACGAAAAATATTGCAGTTCCGCTTGTCCATGCCATCCATGATAAGTTCATAATTACTCCTTAAACTCTTCCAAGAGATAAACCCTTGGCAATATGATTTCGTACAAAATAAATAACTAAAGCACCTGGGATTAGTGTTAGTACACCTGCTGCTGCTAAAACTCCCCAATCAACTCCTGAAGCTGATACAGTTTTAGTCATAGTTACAGCAATAGATTTTGCATTTACAGATGTTAATGTTCTACTTAAGAGTAATTCAACCCATGAGAATAAGAAACAAAAGAATGCTGCAACACCAATACCAGATGCAATTAGTGGAGTAAAGATTTTTGTAAAAAATCCAAAAAAACTAAAACCATCAATATATGCGGTCTCATCAATTTCTTTAGGAACTCCTCTCATAAAGCCTTCAAGAATCCAAACTGTCAAAGGAACATTGAATAATGTGTGAGCTAAAGCCACCGCTATATGTGTATCAAAAAGACCAACACTAGAATAAAGTTGAAAGAAAGGCAGCGCGAATACAGCAGGTGGTGCCATTCTATTAGTTAAAAGCCAAAAGAAGAGATGTTTATCTCCTAAAAATGTATATCTTGAAAATGCATATGCAGCAGGAAGTGCAACCGCTAATGAAATTACAGTATTCATTAAAACATAAGTAATAGAATTTATATATCCCCAATACCAAGAAGGATCTGTAAAAATTATTATGTAATTGTCAAAAGTTAAATTATTAGGGAATAAAGAGAAAGTTCCTAATATCTCTTCATTTGTTTTTAAACTCATATTAATAAGCCAATAAATTGGTAACATTAGAAATATAATATAAATTAACATAATAGTAGGAGATTTGCTACTAAAAAAACCTTTTTTTGTTGTTGTACTCATCTTAATTCTCCTGCTTATCAATATTTGTAATAATAGTAAAGAATGCCCAAGAAACAAGCAAAATTACTAAGAAATAAATAAGTGAAAAGGCTGCTGCTGGACCTAAATCAAACTGTCCAATAGCCATTTTAACTAAGTCTATAGAAAGAAAAGTTGTTGCATTTCCAGGACCGCCTCCTGTTACAACCATTGGTTCTGTATAAATCATAAAACTATCCATGAATCTAAGTAAAAATGCTATTAATAGCACTCCCATCATTTTTGGAAGTTCAATATATCTAAATACATTCCATCTTGATGCTTGGTCAATTTTTGCAGCTTGATAATAAGCTGATGGAATTGATTGTAATCCAGCATAACAAAGCAATACAACTAAAGAAGTCCAATGCCAAACATCCATCACAATAATTGTAATCCAAGCTGATAAGACATCTTGTGAGTAATTATATTCTATTCCTAAGTTTGCTAAAGTATGTCCTAATAATCCTATATCACTTCTTCCAAAGATTTGCCAAATTGTACCAACTACATTCCATGGAACTAATAAAGGAAGAGCAACAAGAATAAGAGAAGCTGAAGCCCAAAAGCCTTTTTTAGGCATATTTAAAGCAATAAATATTCCTAAAGGAATTTCTATTAATAAAATAATTGTTGTAAATAAAGCTTGTCTGCCTAATGCTGCGTGAATTCTTTCAGAGTGAAGAATTTCTTCGAACCACTCTAATCCAACTTCAAAAAATACATTGTTTCCAAAAGTATCTTGTACTGAATAATTGACAACTGTCATTAAAGGGATAACAGCTGAAAATGCTACTAGCAAAATAACTGGTAAAACAAGAAACCATGCTTTTTGATTTACTGTTTTTCTCATGATATTTTTTCTCCTTCTACTAACCAAGAATCTACATAAATATTAATTTTATCTTTATCTAAACTAATATAAGTCATATCTTCTGTAACTTTTTCATCTTCAGGGACTATGATATTGACTTTTTTACCATTTAATAAAGCTCTTACAATTTTATGATGAGCAACATCTTCAACTCTATCAATTTCAATTTTTATATCATTTGAATTATTAGTTAAAGTTACAAACTCTGGTCTAATACCTAATTCAATTTTTTTAGATGTTTTTTCATATGAATAGTTTAACTCTATTTGTTTATCATCTAATTTTGCAATATTTCCTTCAAGCTCTACATCAAAAAAGTTCATACCAGGAGAGCCAATAAAATAACCTACAAAAGTATGTGCAGGTTTTTTAAATAGTTCTTCAGGTGTTCCTATTTGTAAAACACATCCTACATTCATAACTACAACTTTATCTGCAAAAGTTAAAGCTTCGGTTTGGTCATGAGTTACAAATATCATTGTATGACCTAGTTCTTTATGCAGTGTTTTTAGTTGAGTTCTTAATTCCCATTTCATATGTGGGTCAATTACAGTTAAAGGTTCATCAAATAAAATTGCATTTACATCTTCTCTAACCATTCCTCTACCTAATGATATTTTTTGTTTAGCATCTGCTGTTAAGCCTCTTGCTTTTTTATTTAAAATATCTTCTACTTGAATTGATTTTGCAATACTAGCAACTCTTTTTTCAATGTACTCTTTACTTGCTCCTCTATTTTTTAAAGGAAATTCAAGATTTTCTTTTACTGTCATTGTGTCATAAACTACAGGAAATTGGAAAACTTGTGCAATATTTCTATTTGCAGTTGTTTCTGTAGTAACATCTTTCTCATCAAAAAGAATTTTTCCTTCTGAGGGTGTTAAAATTCCTGAGATAATATTTAATAGTGTTGATTTTCCACAACCAGAAGGTCCAAGTAGGGCATAGGCCTCACCATCAGTCCATTCATGGTCGATTTTTCTTAAAGCATAATCTTCTGGTTTTGTTGGATTTTCTATATAAGAGTGTGCTAAATTTGAAAGAGTAATTTTTGCCATTTCTTTCTACCTTCCTTCCGCATATGAAGCTGTATGTAATAAATCACCATCTGTACTAAACACAAAAATATGACGAGTATTTAAATATACATTTAGCTTAGCATTGTATTCTAAATCTTGTACTCCATGAATTAATCCAATCCAATTGTCATCACAATGGGTCATATGTAAAAAAGTCTCAGAGCCTGTAATTTCAGTAACATTTAAATGTGCCTCAAATCTAATAAGATGACCGTCTTCTTGCTCAAGTTGCAAATGATTTGGTCTAAATCCTGCTAAATAATCACCATCATCAATCTTTTTTAAGGCATCATGAATTAATCTTTGTTCATTTTTACCATAATATATTTGATCGCCTTTTTTTGTAAATCTTAAAAAATTCATAGCTGGATTTGAAAATACTTTTGCTGTTATTGCATTTTTAGGATTGTGGTAAACTTGTGCAGTTTCTCCAAATTGAGTAATCTTTCCTTCCCACATAGTGGCTACATTTCCACCTAAAAGTAGGGCTTCTTCTGGTTCAGTTGTTGCATATACAAAAATTGCTCCAGATTCTTTAAACATTTTGGGAATTTCTTCTCTTAGTTCTTCTCTTAGTTTATAATCTAAGTTTGCAAGGGGTTCATCTAATAATACAAGACCTGAACCTTTTACTAAAGAACGAGCAAGGGCACATCTTTGTTGTTGTCCTCCTGATAGCTCAAGAGGTTTTCTATCTAACATTTCTGATAATTTCATTAATTTTGCAGTCTTTTTAACTGCTTCATCAATCTCTTCTCTACTTTTTCCCATGATTTTTAAAGGAGCTGCAATATTATCATATACAGTCATAGTAGGGTAATTAATAAATTGCTGATAAACCATAGCAACTTTTCTATCTTGAACTCTCATGCCAGTCACATCTTTATCATTCCAAATGATTTGACCAGTTGTTGGAACATCTAATCCAGCCATAATTCTCATTAAAGTTGTTTTTCCAGATAATGTCCGACCTAAAAGAACATTCATGGTTCCTTTTTGCAAAGTTAAATTAGTATTATAAATATATGTTTGTCCATCAACTTTCATGGAAACATTTTTTAATTCTAAGGACATATAATTTACTCCTTATATTGTCTTTTATAAATAAGTCTATATTTTTCTATTTTTACTTACATTATAACATTATGATGTCGTTAGTTAATACTGACGTAGTGAATTTGAAATTAAGCTTAAAAAATGAAGAAATTAACTCTTTTTTCTATAAAAACGGAAAAAAATTAAAATAGCATATACATAGCAATTCCCTTTATATAAGCCTTTCAGGGTTTAATATTAAAAATAGCTTATAAAAAAAAGTTTCAAAAGGCTATATTTTAACTAGTTATGTAATACAAATGAAATCAATTTATGATATGTAGATTAATAATTTAATATTCGTTTTATTATTATACTATTATAATGAATCAAACATTATGACCTTATAATGAAATATGAAATATAAAGGGAACTCAATGAAAAATGAAAACTACGATCTTATAATCATTGGTGGAGGAGCAACGGGTAGTGGAATAGCTGTTGATGCAGCATCTAGAGGCCTTAAAACACTCTTATTAGAAAAAAATGATTTTTCAGAAGGAACTAGTTCAAGAAGTACAAAATTAGTTCATGGAGGAGTTAGGTATTTAGAAAAAGCAGTAAAGCATCTTGATATAAACCAATTTAATTTAGTAAAAGAAGGATTAAAAGAGAGATCAAGACTTTTAAAAAATGCTCCTCATTTGTGTTCAAGACTAACATTAGTTACTCCTTTATATAAATGGTGGGAAATTCCTTATATGCTTGCAGGTCTAACTTTGTACGATCTTGTTTCAGGAACTAAAGGTTTAGGAAGAAGTTCTGTTGTTTCTAAATCTAAAATGATTGAAAACTTTCCTGTTATAAAAAAAGAAGGATTAGCAGGTGGGGTTAAATATTATGATGGTACGTTTAATGATTCGCGATTAACTATATCTTTATTACAAACAGCAAAAGAGTATGGAGCAACTTGTAAAAACTATCATGAGGTCATGGCTTTTACTTATAATGATGAAAAAAAAGTAACAGGGGTTGAAGTTCTTGATAAAATCAATAATAAAATAGAAACTATCAAAGCTAAATCAATTGTAAATGCAGCGGGAGTTTTTGCAGATAGAGTAAATAAACTTGATGAGAAATATGCTAAAAATATGCTTGATTTAAGTACAGGTATACATATTATCTTAGATAAAAAATATTTGCCATCAAAAGAGGGATTAATGATTCCTAAAACAGAAGATGGAAGAGTTTTATTTATTTTACCTTGGCTTGGAAAATGTTTAGTAGGAACTACTGATGACCCTGCAAAATTAAAAACCCATCCTGAAGTTACAGATAAAGATATTGAATATATTTTAAGACATTTAGAAATTTATTTTGATATAAAAGTAAAAAAAGATGAAATCTTATCTTCATGGTGTGGGCTTCGACCTTTAATAGCACCAGATGAAGATGACGATACTTCAAATATTGTAAGAGAACATGAAATAAGAACAAATAATTCAGGTTTAATTGCAATTATTGGGGGAAAATGGACAACATATAGAAAAATGGCTGAACAATTAGTTGATCATGTTATAAAAGTACAAAAAGAAGATAAAAAAGAATGTATAACAAAAAAACTAAAATTAGTAGGAAGTAAAAATTTAGATGAAAAGTTCGTTTCTTCAAAAGTAGATGAAAAAACTAATGCTTACTTACTTTCTCAATATGGAGATAGAATTGAAAAGGTTTTAACTTCTGTTGATAAGATTGAATACTTTGTAGAAGGGAAACCTTATACTAATGCAGAACTTATTTATACTATAAAAGAAGAGTTTGTAAAAAAACCAATGGATTATCTAGCAAGAAGATGTAATGTTGCTTTAATTGACAAAAAACTTGCTTTTGATATTTTAGAAAAAGTTGTAAATATAATGAAAATAGAATTAGCATGGGATGAAGAAAAAGCATTAGAAGAAAAAGATGAGGCCTTTGAATTATTAGAAAGTAATATTTAGTTTAAGAAAAGTGAATACTTTTAATTTATAGTTTTATTAAGTTCATTTTAAAAATGAATAATGTAACATATCGTATTTTAGGCATTTAAAGGATAATTTTGTTTGAAAGAAATGGAATACCATTATATATTCAACTAAAAGAGAAGCTTTTAGAAGATATTGAAAAAAATTATACACCTAATGATATTATACCTCCTGAGGGTAAACTTGAAAAAGAGTATCAAGTAAGTAGAATTACTGTTAGGAAAGCAATAGAGGAACTTGAAAGAGAAAATGTAGTTGTCAAAAAGCAAGGAAAAGGAACTTATGTAAAAGAAAAAACAGTTCTTTACGATGCTAATATGATTACTTCATTAACTCAAAGATTAGAGAAACAAAATCGTATTCTAACTACAAAGTCGAAAGACTTTGTAAAAATTAAAAAAATCGAAAAACATTTTGCAAAAGAGCTATTAAACTCTGATACTTTATTATGTATGAAAAGAACAAGACTTTTAGAAGGTACTCCTTTTGCATTAATGGTAAATTATTTTGATATAAATAAAGTTCCTAATTTAGAAAAGAATTTCAATCAAGAGTCCTTATATGCTTTTATAAAAGAGGAATATGACATTGAACTTTATAGTTCTGATGAAACTGTTGAAGCTCTTGCTGCAAACTCTTTTCAAGCAGAACAATTAGAAATAGAAGTAGGAATGCCTCTTTTATCTTTAAAAAGACTTTCTTATGATAAAAAGGGAACTCCAATTGAGTTTTCTCACTTACTTATTAAAGCAAGTATGTACAAACATAAAATTAAATTAGTTAACGATTAAAAGAAAGCTATTTTAGCTTTCTTCCCTCTCCATTTTTATGAATACTTATTCAAAATAGCATCAGTATAGCATTTCTCTAATTTATCTATAAATTGCATAAAAAGCATACAAAAATGACTAAAATTTTAAGTTTAGATTAATTTTACTGTGAAATAATGATTAATAAGAATTTAGAACTACTTTTAGTATTACTAAAATAAAATTAGAGGAAAGTGGAAAATGGCTAAACAAAAAAATTCTAGAAAAGTTATCAAAAACGTGATTAGCAACCATGCTAAAAGTGGTAAAAAAGAGATTTCTCAATTAACCATTAAAATTGATAAAAGACTAGATAATGCTTTAGTTATTCTTTCTAAACAAATAAATATTTCAAAAAACAGACTCATTGAAGATATACTTTATGAAAGTGGTATAATTGAAGAAGTTGATGAAAATTATGTGGGAATTACAAATGTATAGTTTCCCAAAACAAGATGATATTATAAATGCTGTATTAAGAGGAATTAAAACAGCAAAAACAAATTTTACATTTTGGACAGCAGATGAATTATATTTATCTTATGCTCCTCCAAAGTTTTTAACAATTCATGTTTCTCAAGAAATTGCAAAATTGCAAAATGCACCTGAAATTTTTATAGACGCAACTATTGCTGATATATTAAGATGTTCTTTACCTAAAAGAGATGCTTTTAGAGAGTTTATGAAAAATAAATATTTAACTCAAGATGTAATGTCATTGACTTTAGATGAAAGATTTGAACATAAAACAGATAATGATTCTATTTCAAGAGTTGTAATGAGCATAAAAAATGGTGTTAGAAATGTACAAGAAGAGTATAAAGATGAAGTTGAAAAAATATGTAAAATGGTTGAACGTGATAAAAAAGAAGATTCTACTTTGGATTATGGAATTTTTGCCTTCTATCTTGATATTTCAAATAGTGCAAGAAAAAAATCACAAAAAAGATTAGATGAAATACTTGAATCTTTTGATGAAATTATATTAAATCATAAAAGTTTAAAATCTAGTTTTAGAGGAGGAGATATTAATACTATAGAAAACATCGGTGAATGGTGTGTGGGTTGCTATATTATTGAACCTACTTTTAATTAGATTTAGTTTATAAAATAAATAAGGAGATTATATGAAAATAACAAAAATAGTAAGTGCTTTAGCACTAAGTGCCGCAGTATCTACTTCGTTAGTTGCAGCTGATACAGTAAAAATTGGTGTTCAAGCACCTATTACAGGTAAATATGCAAATGAGGGACAAAGTATTGATAACTTTGTTAAGCTAATTGTTGATGAAAAGAATGCCGAAGGTGGTCTTTTAGGTAAACAAATTGAAGTTGTTACTTGTGATGATGAAGCAAAAGCTCAAAAAGCAGCAGTATGTGCTAAAAAATTAGTAAATGAAGGTGTTTTTGCAGTAATTGGTTCATATACTTCAGGAGCAACACAAGCTGCTCAAACTACTTACTACCGAAATAAAGTATTACAAACTTCTGATGGTACATCAGATGATTTAATCAAGAAAAAATACTGGACTTTCTTTAGAAATTCATTTCCAAACTCATCTCAAAGTGATTTTACAGCAGAGTACATGGTAAATGTTAAAAAATATAAAAATATTGTAGTTTTATCTGATTATTCTTCGTATTCTGAAGGATTAGGAGATGCAACTGAAGCTTCAGTAAAAGCATTAGGTGGAAATGTAGTATTTAGAGGTAAAATTAAATCAGGAACTCAAAACTTTACAGCTACTCTTACAAAAATAAAAGCAATGAACCCAGATGTAATTTATTACTCAGGTTACTATACTGATGGTGGACTTTTAAGAGCTCAACAAAAACAATTACAAATTGATGCTGACTTTGTTGGTGGTGATTCAAATGACAACCCTGACTTTTATAAATTAGCAGGAAAATCTGCAGAAGGTACAGTTTTAATTAACTTCCCAACTCCAGAAATTTTACCATACCCAGAAGCTAAAAAATATTTAGCAGCATACAAAGCAAGATTTAAAATGGATCCTCCATCAATCTGGCCTGTTACAAATGCTGATGGTTTAAGAGCAGTTATTGAAGGTGTTGAAAAAACAAAATCTTTTGATACTAAAAAAATTGCTGATTATATAAGAACTATGAAAGACTTCCCTGGAATTACTGGACCTTTTAATATCAGAGAAGACGGTGAAAGAGTAGGTGCTAAGTTTGTTGTTTATAAAATGGCAAATGATGGTACTAAAACGGTAGTTAGTGAATAACAAAAGGCAATAAAAAATGGATACTTTTCTTCAACAGTTAATAAATGGTTTAACAGTAGGAAGTTTATATGCATTAGTAGCTTTAGGTTACACAATGGTTTACGGTGTGATGAAGTTAATTAACTTCGCACACGGTGACCTTGTTGCCTTCTCTGCTTATGTTGGACTTACTCTTTTTACTCAATTTTATGGTTCAAATGCCTTGTCTTTAGTGAATATTGTAATAGTATTTTCTCTAACTGCAATTATTGTGGCTTTTATAGGTGTTCTTCTTGAGCGTCTGGCTTATAGGCCTTTAAGAACGGCACCAAGACTTAGTGCTGTAGTTTCAGCACTTGGAGCTTCATTAGTAATTCAAAATGGAATTATGTTAATTTGGGGTCCAAATATGGAAATTTTTCCAGCAGATGTTTTCCCTAGTACTTCTTGGAACTTTGGAGGAGTGATTATTTCATTTACACAATTGGTGATTTTAGCATTATCTGCTGTTTTAATGGTTTCACTTTATATATTTATTAATAAGACAAAGATGGGTACAGCAATAAGAGCAACTGCAATAGATCAAGATGCTGCAAAACTTATGGGTATTAATGTAAATAGAATTATTATGATTATCTTTATAGTAGGTTCTATGCTTGGAGCAATTGGTGGATTATTCATTGGTATGTACTATAGAGGTCTTACTTTTGATATGGGTTGGCTTTATGGTTTAAATGCTTTTATTGCAGCAATTATTGGTGGAATTGGTTCTATTCCAGGAGCAATGCTTGGTGGACTTTTACTTGGATTATTTAATGCAATGATTTCAGGCTATATATCAACAGAATGGGCTGAGACATTTACATTTATATTATTAATTGTAATCTTAATTGTAAAACCTACAGGTCTTCTTGGTGAAAAAACGGCGGAGAAAGTATAATGAATAAAACTACAATTATAGCTACATTATTTATAGTAGTAATGGCAGTTTTCCCATTTATTGTTGATTCTGCTTGGTTAAGTATTGGTATTACATTTTTAGTATTTGCAGTTGTTGCCTTTTCTCAAGATATTATCTTAGGTCGTGCTGGTATTTTTAATATGGGGCACGCAATATTCTTTGGAATGGGAGCTTATACAACAGCAATTTTAAATGTACATTTTGGTTTAGAAATTATTGCAACAATTCCCTTTGCTATTATTATTCCAGTTATTTTTTCAATTTTACTTGCAGGTCCTATTATTCACTTAAAAGGTGATTATTTATTAGTTGCAACAATTGGATTTAATATTATCTTTGAACAAGTTTTGTCAAATGATGTATTTGGTTTAACAGGTGGACCAAACGGTATATTTGGAATTGATGTATTTAGAATCTTTGGTTATGAATTATTTTCTGATACATCAATTTATTATTTAGCATTTGGTTTATTAGTTCTTACTTTATTTATTATTAGAAATTTAGACACATCAGCTTATGGTAGAGCTTTATATTATATTCATAAAGATGAAATAGCTGCTAAATCTATGGGAATAAATGTTTCTTATTACAAACTATTTGCCTTTGCTTTAGGAGCTGCTATTGCAGGTGCTGCTGGTTCAGTTTTTGCTATTCAGTATTCAGCTGTAAGTCCAGAGTCATTTAACTTTATGCAATCAGTTATGTTCTTTGCTATTGTTCTTGTTGGTGGGTCAGCTTCATTACCTGGAATTATTATAGGAACATTTGTAATGTTTGTATTACCAGAGTTATTTACTGAATTTAAAGAATCAAGATACTTAATCTTTGGTGCTGCTATGGTATTAACTATGATTTTAAGACCAAATGGTGTTTGGCCAGTAAAATTTGGAAATATCCCACGATTCTTGAAAAAGAAAGCGGCTAAAGAAAGAGAGGCGAAATAATGGAATATGTATTAGAAATTGAAAATGTTTCAAAGTTTTTCCATGGTTTGGTTGCAATTGATGATTTAACTATTAAAGTTAAACCTGGTCAAATTTATGGAATTATTGGTCCAAATGGAGCAGGGAAAACGACATTATTTAACTGTGTGACAGGTATTTATACTCCTGAGGAAGGAACTATTAAATACAAAGGTGAAAATATTACGGGAATGAGTCCACATAAAATTGCTCAAAGAGGAGTTTTAAGAACATTTCAAAATATTAGACTTTTTAAAGAAATGAGTGTTGCTGAAAATATTATTGCAGGAACGCACACCAAATCGAATCAAAAATGGTACCACTCGATTGTCCATACTCCTGCATATAGAGCAGATGAGAAAAAGCATTGGAAAAAAGTAGAAGAGCTAATGGATTTTTTTAGTTTAACAAAATATGCGGCAACTCCAGCAGGAGATTTATCATATGGAAACCAACGAAAAATTGAGATGGCAAGAGCGCTTGCAGCGGATCCTGAAATTTTAATTTTAGATGAACCAGCTGCAGGGCTTAATGAAAATGAAACAATTGAGTTAACAAATATCATTTTAAAGATTAAAGAAATGGGTCTTGGAATTATGATGATTGAACATGATATGGATATGGTTATGAAATTAACTGATTATATCACTGTTATCAATTTTGGTAAAGAAATTTCACAAGGACTTCCTTCTTTTGTACAAAGTGATCCAAAAGTTATTGAAGCTTATATTGGAACAGATGATGATGAGGAGGATGAATAATGGTTAATAATGAAATATTATTGGATATAAAAGACCTTCATGTATCATATGGAGCAATTGAAGCTATTAAAGGTATCTCTTTACATGTTAAAAGAGGTGAAGTTGTAACAATATTAGGTGCAAATGGTTCAGGTAAAACAACTACTTTACAGACTATTTCTGGACTTTTAAAAGCAAAAGAAGGAAGTATTATTTTTGATAAAAATGATATTACAAAATGCGAAGCACATGATATTGTAAGTTTAGGTATGTCTCATTCTCCTGAAGGAAGACGAGTTTTTGGAATTTTAACAGTAGAAGAAAACCTTATGATGGGAGCTTATACTCTAAAAGATCATGACAAAGAGACTTTAGCTTGGATTTATGACATTTTACCAAGATTGAAAGAGAGAAAAAAACAATTAGCTGGTACATTATCAGGTGGTGAGCAACAAATGCTTGCAATTGGAAGAGCTATTATGTCAAAACCAAAGCTTCTAATTTTGGATGAGCCAAGTTTAGGTTTAGCTCCAATTTTAATAAAAGCTATATTTAAAGCGGTAAAAACAATTGCACAAAGTGGAGTTACAGTTTTATTAGTAGAACAAAATGCCAAAGCAGCACTTAAACTTGCTGACCGTGCATATGTGCTAGAAGTTGGAAAAATAACACATGAGGGAACAGCAGAAGAATTGTTAAATTCAGAAACAATTCAAGAAGCTTATTTAGGTAAAAAACACTAACTAAAGTGTAAAACAAAGTTGAAAAAGTAGCATGAGAGGTCTTTTTATAATTATTCCTTTCATGTTCAGACATGCAACGCCTGTTTGTTAATCTACTTTATATTTATTTAAAACAATTTAATTGAAGGACGAGATATGAGAAATGAAGAAGAATTAGTAGATTCATCAATAAAGTTAGCAGAAAAATGGCAAAATAGAGCAACCCAGCTTGTGAGTGATTGGGATAAAGAATTTTATATTAAAATGAATAAAATGTTAGACCATCCAAAAGATAAAGCCTTGTTAATTGAATTAATGGATCAATGTTTTAGATGTGATTCAAATGCAAGAATTGCTGACCAAATTATTTTTCTTTTAGAAAAACATGGAATGGCTCATTTTTTCACTACAAAAGATAAGACACTTTTATGGTTATTCCAAAATTTTGGAAAGTTTTTACCAAATTTATCAGTACCTATTTTTGTAGATCAAATAAGAGAAGATACAAAAACAGTAGTTATTAAAGGAGAAGAAGAGCCTTTTAATAAACACTTAATTATGAGAAAAGAAGAAGGTACTAGAGTAAATATTAATTTAATTGGTGAAGTTGTTCTTGGAGAAGAAGAAGCAAGTGAACGAATGGAAAAATATTTAAAAGCCTTATCTAATCCAAACATTGATTATATTTCTATTAAAATATCAACTATATATTCTCAGATAAGTGCATTAGACTTTGAACATACGGTAGAAGTTTTAGTTGAAAAATTAAGTAAAATTTATGCCCAAGCTGTAAAATATCCTTATATTAAACCAGATGGCACAAAAACAAATAAGTTTATAAATCTTGATATGGAAGAGTATAGAGATTTAGCTATTACAGTTGAAGTATTTAAAAGAACATTATCAAAGCCTGAATTTAGAGATTTTTATGCTGGAATTGTACTTCAAGCTTATATTCCTGATTCATTTATTTGGCAAAAAGATTTATGTGATTGGGCAAAAACAAGAGTTGAAAATGGTGGTAGTCCAATTAAGTTTAGACTTGTAAAAGGTGCTAACATGGAAATGGAAGAAACCGAAGCTAGTCAAAAACATTGGGAGATGGTAACTTACACAGATAAAAGTGATACTGATTCAAACTATAAAAGAATGACAAGATACGCACTACAACCTGAAAATGCACCATTTATGCACATAGGAACAGCCTCTCATAACTTATTTGAATTAGCATATGCTACAACTTTAGCACAAACTAATAAAACTAGTGAATTCCATACTTTAGAAATGCTTGAAGGAATGAGTGAATCTGCTAGACTTGCAATTAATGAAATTTCAAAATCTGTTATTTTATATGCTCCAACTGCTGCTAAAGAACAGTTTACAAATGCAATTGCATATCTTGTAAGACGTTTAGATGAAAACACAGGACCTGATAATTTTATTAGATACTCTTTTGGTTTAAGTGTTGGTTCATCTGATTGGAAAATGCAAAAAGAATTATTTGTAAAATCTTTTGAAAATGAAAAAACTTCATATGTGGGTGCAAAAAGAAAACAAAATAGACTTGAAGAAAAGTGGGATGATTTCTCAAAATCTGCTTATGATACAGGAAATTATCATGCTGAAGCTGATACAGATTTTATTTTACCAAAAAATCAAGAATGGGCTAGAAACATTATAAAAAAATGGAAGTTTACAAAACATACAGAACATAAAATCACTCCAATTGTTGTAGGTGGAGTTGATATTGTAGAAGAAAGAAAAGTAGTAGAAGCACTTGATAAATCACAATTAAAAGATAATGTTCTTGCAGGAAAATTTGCAAATGCTAATGCAGAAGATTTACTAAAAGCTGTTGAAGTAGCACGAGAAGATGTTGATGGTTGGAGAAGTAAAACTCATAAACAAAGACATGAAATATTAAAACAAGTTGCAATTAAAGTAAGAGAGAGAAGAGATGATTTAATAGGAGTAGCAGCTGCTGAAGTTGGAAAAGTATTTACAGAAACTGATGTTGAAGTATCTGAAGCAGTTGACTTTTTAGAGTTTTATCCATACTCAGCAAATTACTTTGAAAAATATGAAAATTTAGAATTTACAGGAAAAGGAGTTGGGGTTGTTGTTCCTCCTTGGAATTTCCCTGTTGCTATTCCATTAGGTGGAATTGCAGCTGCTCTTGCTGCTGGAAATACAGTAATTATAAAGCCAGCTTCTGTTGCAGCTTTAACTTCATATGAAATGTGTAAATGTTTTTGGGATGCTGGGATTTCTAAAAATGTATTACAATTCACTCCTTGTCCAGGAGCTCTTGCTGGTGAACATTTGATTTCTAATAAAGATGTAGATTTTGTAATTTTAACAGGTGGAGAAGATACAGCTTCTTCAATGCTTAAAACTAGACCAGATTTATTTTTGACTGCTGAAACAGGTGGAAAAGATGCAACTATAGTTACAAATATGGCAGACCGTGAACAAGCTGTTAAAAATGTATGTCAAAGTGCTTTTGCAAACTCAGGGCAAAAATGTTCTGCTACTTCACTTCTTGTATTAGAAGAGGAAGTTTATAACGATGAAGCCTTTAAAAAAGCCTTGGTTGATACAGCACGTTCTATGAGTGTTGGTTCTGTTTGGGATTTTAAAAATAGAATAGGAACTTTAGCAAATCCAGTTTCAGGAAATCTAAAAAGAGCAATTGAAAATTTAGAGAAAAAAGAGACTTGGTTATTAAAACCTGAATATGCATTTAAAAATGAATATATGTTAAAACCAGCAATTAAATGGGGAGTAGAAGAGGGTAATTTTATTCACATGAATGAATTATTTGGACCTGTATTAGCTGTTATCAAAGCAGATGACTTAAAACATGCAGTAAAAATTGTAAATGACACAGGATATGGATTAACCTCTGGAATTGAGTCTTTGGATGAAAGAGAAGTGTCTTATTGGAGAGAAAACTTAAAAGCTGGAAATCTATATATAAATAGAGGAACAACAGGTGCGATTGTTCTTAGACAACCTTTTGGTGGTATGGGAAAATCTGCAATTGGTGCAGGTAGAAAAGTAGGAATCTTTAATTATATAACTCAATTTGTTGATTTTAAAGAGCTTTCAAATCCAAGATTATCAAAAACATATAGTAATACTTTGACAAGATTTATTGAAGAGTGCAAATTATCTAGTAAAGATGAAGAAAAAGAAGAGTTTGAAAAATTAGAAGTAGCCTTACAATCTTATATTGAAAATTATGAAAATGAATTTTCACAAGAAAAAGATTATTGTAATGTTAGAGGGGAAGATAATCACTTTAGATATAAACCTTTAAAGAATGTATTAATTAGAGTTTCTCCAAATGATTCTTTATTTGAATCTGTTTCTAGAATTTTAGCTGCAAAAGTTGCAGGAGTTGAGTTTAAAGTTTCTATTTTATCTAATGATAAGATTCAAACATTTTTAGAAAAACATAAAACTGTTTTATTCTCAAAAAAGGATTCTTTAGTTTTAGAAGAAGATTCTGAGTTTATAAAATCAATTGTAAATTTTGATAGAGTAATTTATTCAAATATTGCAAAAGTACCAAAAACAACATTTGAAAAAGCAGCAAAAAGTTTAACTTTTGTTGTTAGACAACCCGCTTTAATGGAAGGGCGTTTAGAACTTCTAAACTACTTTATTGAACAATCAATCTCACACTCTTTTCATAGATATGGAAATATCGGTGCAAGAGAAATTAAATAAGAAGGCTCAGGCCTTCTTAATTTTAAACATTTATAATAATTTTAATAATTAAATCACTTAGGAAAATAAAATGCAAACTTGGATTATAATCTTAATAGGTTTCTCTTTTTTAATCTTCGCTTGGTATATTCATGATAAATATGTACAAAGAAGACACCAGATTTTAGTAAATTATCCGATAATTGGAAGACTTAGATTTGTTTTTCAAGAGTTCAGAGAACCTTTTAGACAATATTTTGGTGATGAAAAGTTCTATGAATCAATGGATAAATTGGATTGGGTTTATAGTGCGTCAAGAGATAAAATAAACTTTTCATCTTTCTCTCCTTCTCAACCTTTACCCAAACCGAAATTTATGTTAAGACATACAAATATCGTATTAAATGACAATGAAGTTGAAAATGATTTTTCTATCACTTTTGGAGAGAAACAAAATAATCCTTTTGTTACAAAATCAATAATTGGGCGAGCTCCTATGAGTGATGGTTCAATTTCTCCTGAAGGAACTAGAGCTTTTGTCTATGGGGCAAAAGATGGAAATTTTCCTATAAATTCAGGTGAGGGTGGTTTAACATCTAACTTTTTTGTAACTCATTGCAATTATGATGGTTCTTATATGAAAGAAGTAAGAGGGAGTTCTTTTGAACATAAAATATTTAAATTATCAAAGGTTTTATTTAATATTCCTGTAGCCATTGATATTTACAGAAAATTAATATTTAAAAAAGATTTAGAGGCAGATACTTATGTTTTCAATAAAGAAAAAGAGTCTTTTTTTAGACCAAATTGGGATGCACCTTTAGAAAATTTCCCTAAAGAAGTTCCTTCGGATATGCCTGATGTTATTTTACAAATTAGCTCAGGACTATATGGAGTTAGAACAAAAGATGGTAAATTTGATATAGAACGTTATAAAAAACAAATGAGTTTTTGTAAAATGACTGAAATTAAAATTGCCCAAGGTGCAAAACAAACTGGTGGTAAGTTAATTGCAGCAAAAGTTACTCCAGCAATTGCATATTATAGAAATATAGAGCCATATAAAGATGCTTTTTCTCCTAATAGATTTCCTTATGGAAATACAACTGAAGAGTTATTTGATTTTGTAGGAAAACTTCAAGAAGCTTCGGAAAAACCTGTGGGAATAAAAATAGTAATTTCAGATTATAATAATATAGTTCCTATAGCAAAAGAAATTAAAAGAAGAGTAGAATTAAATTTACCCTATCCTGATTATATTTCAATTGATGGTGGAAGTGGTGGAAGTGCAACTGCCCCTTTAGATATGATGGAAAGAATAGGAATGGATATTAGAGATGCTATATACTTAGTTGATAAAGTATTAACAGAACATGGAGTTAGAGATAAAGTAAAAATAAGTGCAAGTGGAAAAATCCTTACTCCTGATGATGTGGTTATCACTTTATCGATAGGTGCAGATTTTGTTCAAATTGCCCGTGGTTTTATGATGAGTGCAGGTTGTATTAGAGCTAGATATTGTTCAGGTGCAGGAAAACATCAATGTCCTGTTGGACTTGCTACTCAAGATATTAAAAAAAGAAAATACTATTTTGTTAAAAAACATTCTTCTAATGTTAAAAATTATCATAAGAATATTTTAAATAGTATAAAAAGTTTACTAGCTGTCATGGGTTTAAAAAATATAAAAGAATTAGATAAAAGTAAATTGATATTCTTAGATAGAGATGGAATTATCCATGATGATATGGATAAATTATTTGAAAGAAGGATTTCTTTAAAGAACTAAAAAAAGGGGAGAATATTAAAATTAAAATATTCTTCCTTTTTTCTTCTTTTAACCTTTTATCCCATCTGCTCGGGGATTTAATAAAAAGCTATAAAATACTTTTATATATATAATAAACGGAAGCGACCAAAATATAGAAGAGTAAAGATATAGTTCACTTGTGTAACTCTCAAAAAACGGTATTAAACTTCTCATTAATGTAGCAAGAACTATAAAGAAAACCATCATATTTGTATAGATATTTACAGTTAAATGCCTTCCTGAATGAATATATCCAATTATTATCATAATAATTAAATAAGATAATCCTATCCCTCCACTAGTAATAAAGTGTCTAAAATGATTAATTCCATAAATATTATCATTTAATATATCCCAAGCCATTAAGCCATATCCTAAACTTAACATAATTGGAATTAGTGCTAAATATATTACATAAGCTTGATTTAGTATGAATTTTTCTTTTAGAATATAATCACTTGTAAGTGCTAATATTGAAGCAGCCGTTGCAAGTCCAATCCAGCCTAAAGCACTATTTTGTGGATATAAAAACTCAACAATTGTAAAAATGCTTACACAAAAAATAGCTAAATTTGTTAAAGGCGGTCTTGATATATAAATATCATCAATCCCTTTATCTTCCATAAGTTCATTTACAGCTTCCATATTTACTCGTCTTAAGGCTAATAAAATTAAGATAACTATTGTACCAACTGCTACTGTTAGTATTGAAAGTCCATCAGTACTTGCATATCCTAGTTTTGATGCAAAAAACCATACTTCTACTGCTAAAATTATAATAAGGCTATAACCTAAACTAGCATGTCTTTGAAGTGGATCTAATACTGCATCTTTTGCAAACCATAATAACCAAAGAAGCATTCCAATATTTAAAATTGCAGTTAGCCAAATACCTGTTATATCAATTGTCCAAAAACTAATACGACTTAGAATCCATAATATAACTATAATTTTTAATCTTCGTCCAACAAATGGAACCATTCCTGGAAAAAGCTCAGGTATTCCTGTTGTTAAAAATGCCATAACACCAGCTGTTAATATACCAAATAACATTTCATAAATATGCCAAGTTAATATGTCATTCATAAAAGGAATTGCTAAAATTCCACTCCAAACTAATCCCCATAATATCATCGAAATAACCATATAAGGAGCTAACAATAAAAAAACAGGTCTAAATCCATATGCTAAATAAGGAGGTATATCTTTTTCATCAGGATAATACATATAGTGATTTGTTGCATGTAAAGGCTGTTCTTTATTTTCTATATTATTTTTATTTAATTCATTTGCCATTATTTAAATCCTATTCCTTGTAATTCAAAAGTATTTATTATTGTTTCATCTTGTAATATTTTTGCAGTTTCATTATAAACAAATTTATCATCTCTATTTTCTTGTGTTAAATCATAAGTAAATTCTTTTATTATGTGTCCTGGGTCCGCTTCAAGTAAAAGTATTTTATCACTTAGTCTAATTGCTTCCATTAAATCATGAGTAATAAATAAAATAGTTAGATTTTTTTCTTTTACCATTTTTATTAGATGTGTTTGTAACTCCATTTTAAGTCCAATATCTAAAGCAGAAAAAGGCTCATCTAAAAAAAGTAGAGAGGGTTCAACTACTAAAGCTCTTGCAAAGCTAACTCTTTGTTTCATCCCTCCACTTAAATCTTTTGGAAACTTAGCAAAATCTTCTTTTTCTAAACCAAACTTAAGAGCAATATCTTCTGACATTTTTCTTGCAATATTTTTTGTAATCCCTTTTGCTAATAGTCCAAGCGCGATATTATCAATAACATTTTTCCAAGGTAAAAGTCTTGCTTCTTGAAAAGCAAAAGCTGCGCTTGTAAAACTGTTTTTAATATTGCCTTCTTCTACATCAAGAAGATTTGCACATAAATGCATCAAAGTAGTTTTTCCACCACCTGAAGGCCCAACTACTGACAAAACTTCACCTTTGTTTATAGAAAAATTTATATTTTTTAGTATTTGTGTAAAACCAAAGCTATGATTTAATCTTTCTACTTCTAGGCTTTCTACTTCTTCTAGCTTCGCCATAATTCAACCTCTCTTTTAATTGGTTCTAAAATAATATATTCGATAAACATTAAAGAGCCAATCATAATTGTAACCAAGGCTAAAGCTGTAGGCGTATCTAACTGACTTCTAGCAACGGCTAGAGAAGCACCAATTCCATTAGAAGTTGCAAGTAATTCAGCCATAATAACTATCTTCCAAGCCATGCCAAGTGCACTTACCCAAGCTGGAAAAATATAAGAAAAAATATGTGGAAAATATATATCTATAAATTTCATATGCCAAGGTAGATTAAAACTTTTAGCCATCTCTTGTAAATCACCCTCTAAAGTTCTTGTTCCTTGCAAAGCCCCTACAAAAATGATAGGAAAAGAAGCTATTATAACTGTAAAGATAACTGTTTCATCTCCCATTCCAAACCAAATCAT
>Ga0193962_1000020_pt1 | contig 87983 bp, 84 predicted proteins | sample FB_5_MG_FD_140335 | JGI IMG/M metagenome (GOLD analysis project Ga0193962, IMG submission 140335) | Microbial mat bacterial communities from the Broadkill River, Lewes, Delaware, United States - FB_5_MG | ecosystem: Environmental > Aquatic > Freshwater > River > Microbial mats | place: USA... | reverse complement strand
TTAAATAAAATTCATGAACACTATGTCTTAATCTATTTGGATCATCATAAAGTTTATTCATGGCAATACACATAAATGCTTCATGTGCATCGGCATCTTTTTGGTTTAAGTAGTGAGTATCATTTGTAGCTACAACTTTTATTCCAGTTTCTTTTGCAATTCTTAATATCTGGTCATCAACAAAATGCTGGTCACCAATTCCATGTCTCATAATTTCTAGATAAAAATCATCTCCAAAAATATCTTTGTATTCTAAGGCTACATTTTTAGCAGCTTCATAACCTTTTGCTCCATTTTTAACATTTCTTGGATTTTGTAGGTTTAGATGCCAGTTTATTTCACCTTGCAAACAAGCTGCACTACAAACTAAACCTTCAGAGTTTTCTCTTAGTAAGTTTTTATTAATCCTTGGATAGTAATAAAAACCATGGATATAAGCTTGTGAACTTAAAAACATTAAGTTTTTATATCCTACTTGATTTTTTGCATAAAGACATAAATGGAATCTTTGTCTTGTAGTTTTATCATCAAGTTCTTCATTATTGTGAATATAAGCTTCCATTCCAATAATTGGCTTAATTCCTTCTGCTCTCATAGCATTGTAAAAGTCTATTGCACCGAACATATTTCCATGGTCAGTCATTGCAACAGAGGTCATACCCATCTCTTTTACTTTTTTTGCTAAGGGTTTGATTTTATTAGCACCATCAAGAAGTGAGTATTCTGTATGTAAATGTAAATGTGTAAATTTTGGAGTTTCTGACATGATAATTCTTTATAATTTGATTGGGCGATTATAACTAATTGGTCTTTAAAAAGTAGTTGAAGATAGAAATTAGCTTGTAATCTTTAAGTAAAGTATTTTGAAGCCTCTTTATATCCAAAATCAAAAGTTTCTTCTAAGCCCTTAAACGTGAACATCTCGGTCTCTCTTAGTCTTTCATGTGTAATATAAACATCAGAATGTTGTTTTGAATAAATTGCATTTTTTAAACGGGTTTCAAAGAGTTTTTTCTTTAAAATTTTAATAGGATTAAAAGTTCTTTTTCTATGTTTTTTAGAACTTGGCATTAAATCAATAGAGTAAATATCATAGGATTTATTTTCAAGTGGTTTTATTGGAATATTATCAAATAATCCTCCATCAATAAAATTGTATTTTTCATAAGAAATGGGTCTAAAAATTGGAATTAGGGCAGCAGAACTTAAGCATAATTTATGAGTATCACCTTTATCAAAATAAAAAACTTTTTTTGAATTTAAATCATAAGCATTTATAAAAACTTTTTTTGGAATATCTTCTAATTTTTTAATAGGAAGGAGTTTATCAAAAATCGGGTGTTTCTCATCAATTTTTAGTAAACCTTTTTTTAAATAATTAAATTTTAGAGCCTCTTTTATTTCATCACTTCTAAAAATTGTTAATATCTCTCTAGCTTTAACTCCACTTGCGTGAGAACAAGCAATTATTGCACCAATTGAAGAGCCTGAATAAGCAGAAATTTCTATATTATTATCTTCTAAATATGCCAAAATACCTAAGTGAAAGGCACCTCTCGCTGCTCCTCCACTTAATACTAATGCTAGATTCATTTAGCTTTTCTTTTTGTCATTCAAATTCTTCGTAAAATTTTTAATTATCTAAAAATTAAAAATGTTTTACTAATAATCCATTTTTTACATTTAAAAAAGTCTCTTCATTTGTTAAAATTTTCACAAGTTCTAGAGAAAATTGCATTGCTGTTGCTGGGCCTTGTGAAGTTATAACTTTTTTATCAATTACGACTTCATTTTGACTATCATAAGTAGCTGAATCTATTTTTTTCTCAAAACTAGGATAACAAGTATAAGTGCTATTTAAAACTTTTGCTTCATGAAGTGCATATGGTGCTGCACAAATTGCAGCAATATATTTATTCTCTTTTTTCATTTTTTGTAAAGCTGCTTTAACTTCTTCACTTTCAGCTAAGTTTTGCGTATTTAAAGCCCCACCTGGAAGTACAATCATATCAAAAAGTGAAATATCTAGCTCTTCTAATTTTTGATTTGCTTGAACAACTATACCATTTGCTCCAACTGTAAGTAGATCATTTATTGTTGCAATTACAACTTCAATATTTGCTCTTCTTAAAATATCTATAATTGAAATTGCTTCAATTTCTTCAAATCCTGTTGAAATAATAATTAACACTTTTGACATTTTTTTTCTCCGGGGTAAATAAAATATTAATACTATTTTAGCATATTTATCATAGAATATTGAAAGTTAGGGCTCTTCTTATGCCTTGAATTATAGTCTTTTCAAGAATTTGTAAGTTGTTTTTATATAGAATCTACGTAATTATTAAAAGGGGATTTTATGCTTAAAACTTTCGCCAAGGCTTGTCTTACTATATCAGCCATAACTTTACTTGCTGGATGTACTTCTTCCTCTGTATTTGCTCCATCTTATACGGATAAAGCAGTTGTACAAGAGAATCAAAAGGTACAAGTTACAAAACAACATATTGCAATTGCACAAGATAGGCAAGATCATGTTACTACTCAAGGAACACTAGAAGCTACAATCAATTCCTTAGCAACTCAAATGATGAGAAATAAAAAAATGATTTCAACAAAACCTGTTTTAATCACATCTTTTGTAAGACTTGACAATTTTAAAAAAACTACAGAATTTGGAAGAATTGTAAGTGAAAGTTTAATAAACGAAATGTCAAATAGAGGCTTTAACATTATTGAATATCGAGGTCAAATGGCTGTTTCAGTAAATGAAAGAGGTGAGTATTTTATTACAAGAAATCCTTATAAACTAAAAGATGAGGTTCCAAATACTTATGTAGTTGTAGGAACATATTCAAGACAATTTGGACAAGTTATGTTAAATGCTAGAGTTATGGATAATGTAACTGGAAAAATCATTACAAGTGCAAGAGCGACGTATAAACATAATAGAAGAAATGATTGTCTTATTTTCAAAGATTGTAAGCCTGCACGAACTATTAAAATAATAAAAGAAAAATAGTATAAATGAATAAAAATCCTATAAAAATATTGAAGTTAGTTTTAACCTCAATATTTTTTATTACATTCTTATCTTCATGTAGTGATATTACAAAAAATATTGCAAGTTCTTCTCCTTCAAACCATAAGAATTTTACAGGATCTAATAATTTTCACTCACTTATAAATGATGTAGTTAAGAAACAAGAATCTCGATTAAAGAAATACTTATTAAATGAAGAGGTTGTTTTAGTTTCTGATTTTGTAAATCTTGATAAATTAAAAAATCGTTCTAAATTAGGTTTTTTATTATCAGAGCATTTGAAAAATGCTTTATCAAATCGTTCTATTATTGTAAGAGAAGTTGAATTAGCTCAAGATTTTCAATATGGGAAAACTGGCTTTAATCTTTTAACTAGACAACAAGAAGATATAAAGAAAAAATACGTTGATACTAAATATGCTTTTGTTGGAACTTATTCAATTACAACTGAAAGCTTGATAGTTTTTATGAAGTTAATTGATATTACAAATGGGAATATTTTAAGTTCAGCTAGTAGTGAAACTTTGGTTGATAAAGAGATTTTAGAATTAGAAACTGAACCACGAACTCCATACATAAGGACTCCGTTAGTTTTATAAAATATCTTGTATTAAAAATTGAGGATTTATTTGTCCTCTAAATTCATTTTTATTTATAGATACAACTACGTCAATATTATCTGCTAAGATTTTTCTATTGGCGTGAAAATTTAGTGCTTCAAAAATAAAGCCATTATTAGAAAGTGTTAGCTTTAGATGATTTTGATCTTTTCCAAAAAGTTGTGATTTTAAAACTTTAGAGTTTGAGATTTTAAATATTGGTCTATGATTTTCTAAACCATAAGGCTCAAAGTTTTCTATAATATCTAAAAATTCAAGATCTACACAAGAAGCATCAAGTTCACCTAAAACATCATGTTCAATATGTAATTCTTCAGGTTCTACATTTAAAATTGAATTAATCTTTTCTTTAAATTTTTCTAAATTTTCTGCTTTTAAAGAGAGTCCTGCTGCATTTTTGTGTCCACCAAAACCAATTAATAAATCAGCTGTTTCCGAAATAATAGTATGCAGATTGATATTTGCATTTGCTCTTGCACTTCCTTTTGCTATACCATCTTTAATTGAGAAAATAAAAGCTGGCTTTTTTTGAGAATGTGAAAGCTTTGAAGCTACTATTCCAATAACTCCTTCATGCCAATCCTCTCCCCAAACTATTACTGCATTATCATTTTTATTTGTAGCTTTACTGGCTTTTTGTGATATTTCTTCTTGAAGTGTTTTTCTATAACAATTTAGTTCTTCTAACATTTGCAAAGCATCATTTGCTTCATATTCATTTTGTGATAATAAAAAAGATAAGGCAATTGACGCATCATCCATTCTTCCTGCACTATTTATTTTTGGAGCAATTATAAAACCAACATCATCAGATACAAATAAATCTTTATTCATCATTTCATTTATTTTAATAAAAGCTGGTCGTTGTGAGGTTTTAATCTTCTTTAAACCATGTCTTACCATTGTATAATTAAGGCTTGTCATTGGCATAATATCAGCAATAATAGCCACACATAAAAGGTCAAAAAACTCTTGTAAGTCTACGTCTGCATTTAATTCTTTTTTAATTGAGGCACATAAATACCAAGCAACTTGTGCTCCGCAAATATCTTTAAAAGGAAAAGTACAATCTTCTTGTTTTGGATTAACAATAGCATAGGCATTGGGAATTATTTCACCAACTGTATGATGATCAGTTATTATTAAATCTATATTTTTTTCTTTTAGTTTTAAAGCAGCAGCAACAGCAGAAATACCGTTATCAACAGTAATTACCAAACCTTCATCTATCATATCAACAATCTTAGGTGATAAGCCATAACCATGCTCAAAACGATTTGGAATAATGTAATTGACATCAACATTTATTTTTCTGAAAAAATCAACAACAATAGTTGTAGAAACAACGCCATCTACATCATAATCACCTACAATCGTAATTTGTTCATTGGTAGAAATGGCTTTGATTATTCTTTTTGTGGCTTTTTTTATATCTTTGAAGCTATCAGGTTTTGGTATGCTTGCAAGACGTGAATAAGTTTTATTTTCATGTCTTGCTTCTAGTAGATTATAGAGTTCTTTTTTTGTTATAACTTGCATTACTTATTAGCATTTGCTTGTTTTATAAACTCTAGAATAATTGGATTTGGTGTTTCAAGGTGTGAAGTAAATTCAGGGTGGAATTGAACTCCAACAAACCATGGATGATCTTTGATTTCAACTGCTTCAATAAGACCATTTGATTGCCCTGTAATTGTCATTCCAGCTTCTTCTAATCTTTCTTTATAAGCAGGATTTGCTTCATATCTATGTCTATGTCTTTCATAATAGATTTTTTCATTTCCATATGCTTTTTGAAGATTTGAATCTTTTAATGGCTCAAATGGATATTCTCCAAGTCTCATAGTTCCACCCATTGGTGATTTATGAGTTCTAAGTTGCTTATGTCCACTTTGGTCAATAAATTCATCAATTAAGTAAATCACAGGATCCGGAGTATCTTTATCAAACTCAATTGAGTTAGCTTCTTCTAAACCAAGTACATTTCTAGCATATTCAATAATAGCTAATTGCATTCCTAAACAAATACCTAAATATGGAACTTTATTTTCTCTTGCATATTTAATTGCTTCAAGTTTCCCTCTAGCACCTCTATGTCCAAATCCACCTGCAACTAAAATAGCATCAGAATTTCCAATAATATCATATGCTCCAACATCTTGGATTCTTTCACTATCACACCAGTGAATATTAACTTTTGTATTTAAATGTGCACCACAATGAATTAAGGCTTCAATTAATGATTTATATGATTCTTTTAAATCTAAGTATTTACCAACAAAGGCAATTGTAACTTCCTTTTGAGGTACTAAAATATTTTTAACTAAAGTATCCCATCTTTCCATGTTAGGTTTGATTTTTATATTAAAATGATTTGATAATGGAGTTAAAATACCTTCTTTTATAAAATGTAAAGGTACTTGATAAATTGATTGTGCATCACCTGCTTCAATTATTGCAGTTCTTTCAACATCACATGAAAGTGCTAACTTATCTTTTAAATTTTTAGGTAGTTCTCTTTCTGTTCTACAAACTAACATATGAGGCATAATACCAATTCTTCTTAACTCTTGAACTGAGTGTTGAGTTGGTTTTGTTTTAAGCTCACCTGCTGCTTTTATATAAGGGATTAAACTTACATGAATATTCATAGTATTTGTTTTAGGAAGCTCATGTCTTATAGCTCTTAGTGATTCCATAAATGGAAGTCCTTCTATGTCTCCAACTGTTCCACCAAGTTCAATAATTAAAAAATCATGAGAATCTGCTGCTGCATAAATTCTTTCTTTAATTTCATCAACAACATGAGGGATTACTTGAATAGTTTTACCTAAGTATCCACCTTCTCTTTCTCTTTTTATAACACTTTGATAAACTTGGCCTGTAGTAAAAGAGTTTTTAGCTGTTAATGTTTTGTCAATAAATCTTTCGTAGTTCCCTAAGTCAAGATCTGTTTCTGCTCCATCTGCTGTTACGAAAACTTCTCCGTGCTCCAAAGGACTCATTGTTCCTGGATCTACATTTAAATACGGGTCAATTTTTAGCATAGAAACTTTAAACCCTGATTGTTTTAAGATTGTTGCAATTGATGCAGCAGTAATACCCTTACCTAGTGAACTTAATACTCCACCCGTTACAAATATGAATTTAGTCATTCAAAAACTCCAAAAAATAGTTAAAATTTATAATAAAATATTTCGGGATTATAGCTAAAAAGAGGTTAATAAGGAGTTAAATAATTCCGAATTTTGGATATTGGAGGAAATGTTTTGAAGAAAAAAGAGAAGAGGTAAAAATCTTCTCTTTTTTTGTTTTTAAAAATATTATTTTTTTAGTTTATCTAATCTTGGATAGATAAATACGGCTTTTCTTAAAACTGAAATTCTTTCAGGTTCATCAACTGCATATGCTCTAATTGTAAGATTAATTGGAGTATCTTTTGTTTTATCTTTTACTAATATTTTGTTTGTTTCTAAAATTACTACTTTTTTAGCAAGTTTTTTTGGACTTAATTTAAATGGTTTAAATCTTTTTATAACAATATCATTGTGATCAATAATTTCAAGATTATATGTGTGTACTTTTGAATCTGTATTTTGGAATAAAAATAAGAAGTTGTTTGTAACAACATTACCATCTTTTACTTTATAAAGTTGAGTTGTTTTATTAACATTTAACAACATATACTCTTTTTTTCCACCCATTACAAATAAAAGTCCAATAATTAAAATCAAAGCAACTGAATACATAATAGTTGATTTTCTAACAATTTTCGTAGGTTCATTTTTATTTATACTTCTTGTGCTTGACCATTGTACAAGTGATGGTTTTCCAAGTTTTCCCATAACTGAAGTACAGGCATCTACACACTCTAAACAATTAATACATTCAAGTTGTAAACCTTTTCTAATATCTATATGAGTAGGACAAACTGTTACACAAGCTTCACAAGCTGTACATTCGTCAGTAGCATTTGGTAAATCTTTTACATTAAAGATAGTTTTTTCTTTTTCTTCATTATAAATTACTCCACCTCTATTATTTGAGTATATAGCTTGATATGTATCATCATCATATAATACAGATTGAACTCGTGAATAAGGACAAATATATACACAAAAATCTTCTTTTAACCAAACTACATCATAAACTAAAAATGCAGCAATTGCAAGAACAAATCCAATTAAAAAATAGTGTTCAGTTGGGTTTTGAATATATGTAAGAAAATCTTCTGGTGGAACAAAATACCACATAAAATTTGCCGCAGCAAGAATTGATAACGCTGACCAAATTAAAATAGCAAAAACTTTTTTAGAAGCATTTTCTGCTTTTTTCCAGTTTGGCTCTTTTTGTTTATTTTTTATTCTTCTAAGACCTAATAGTTTACTTTCAATTAAATCTCTATAAATAACTCTAAAAATTGTCTGCGGACAGGCCCATCCACACCATGCTCTTCCCCCAATTGCAGTTGCTGCAAAAATACCTAAAAATAAAAGCATTAATAAAAATGGCATCATATAAAGTTCTTGCATATCAAATGCCGTCCCCATAAGATGCAATTGCTTTTTATCAAATGATAATAAGAAAATGTGATTTCCATTTATAGTTATAAATGGTGTTACTAAAGCTACAATTGTTGCAAGAATATATCCATAGTACCTAATTATTCTGTAAGGAGTTTTTTTTACAGTTTCTGTTGTCTCTTTCATAGTATAATCCTAAATTTTTTCACATTATATATAAATGCAACTTATGATAAACATAAACTATAATAAGCTTTACTTATAAAAGACCTTTAAAATAATATTATCACTAAAATTATAAGTTTATAATCTTTTTTATAAGTTTTCTTGAAGGTATTAATTGAAGGGAAACTTACTCGTACTTAGCTTTTAGCTTAAGTACGAGTAAAGGAATTAAGAAGATTTTATTTTTTATTTTTTACATTTATATACATATGAATAATATCAATAGCAGAAGGTGTAATTCCTGATATTTCACTTGCATTAAAAAGTGTTGGAGGATTAAACTTTTTTAGTTTTTCTACAACTTCATTTGATAATCCTGGGATTGAATTATAATCGAAATCTTCTGGTATTTTTAACTGAAGCATTTTTTTCATTTTATCGATTTGTTTTTGTTGTTTTACAATATATCTATAATATTTTGCTTCAATTATTATTTGTTCTTTTAAATAATCTTCAACATTAGCTAAGCTTGGAACTAATTTATCAAATTTTGCTTTTGTTATAGTATTTCTTCCAATAAGATCGATTAATAATACTCTATCTTTTATTTTGTCTTCTTCTATTTCTTCAAGAAGTTCTAGGTTCTCTTTTTTTGAAGTGAACCATTCTTTTGCCATAAATTCGACTGATTCATTTAAGGTTTTTCTTTTGTGTTCAACTTTTTCCATAGTTTCATTATTAATTAAACCTAAGGCCTTTCCATATTGTGATAATCTTAAGTCAGCATTTTCTTCTCTTAAAAGAAGTCGATATTCAGCTCTTGAAGTAAACATTCTATAAGGTTCATTTGTTCCTTTTGTAACTAAATCATCTATTAAAACACCAATATAAGCCTCATCTCGTCTTAAAATTAATGGTTCTTTTTTATCAATTGCAAGTGCTGCATTTATTCCTGCCATAAAACCTTGAGCTGCTGCTTCTTCATAACCTGTTGTTGCGTTTATTTGTCCTGCATGATATAAGTTTTTTATTTTTTTAGTTTCAAGGGTATGTTTTAATTCAGTTGGATCTACATAATCATATTCAATCGCATAACCATATCTTACAACTTTTGCATTTTCTAAACCTCTTATTGAGTGAATCATCTCTTTTTGAACATCAATAGGAAGTGAAGTTGAAAGTCCATTTATATAGTATTCAGTACACATTTTTGTTTGGGGTTCTAAGAATAATTGATGTCTTTCACGTTCCGCAAATCTATTTACCTTATCTTCAATACTAGGGCAATATCTTGGACCACTTCCTTGAATTTGTCCTGTAAATAATGGTGCTCTATCAAAGTTTGAAGAAATTGTTCCATGTGTTCCTAAATTTGTATATGTTATATAACAAGGATATTGTTTAGGATTAAAATCTTTTTTATTTGTTCTAAAAGAGAAAGGAGTTGGTTTTTCATCTCCACCATGAGATTCCATTAGGTCAAAGTTTATAGAGTTTGCATCAATTCTTGCAGGGGTTCCTGTTTTTAGTCTTCCTACATTTAATCCTAATTCTTTTAATTGAATAGAAAGTGTACTTGATGGGAGTTCCCACGCACGACCAGCTTCATAAGTATTTTGTCCAATATGAATTAATCCTCTCATAAAAGTACCAGTTGTTATGATTACTTTTTTTGATTCAAAAATTTCTCCAAGTTTGGTATTTACTCCGCAAACTTCATCTTCATTTACAATAAGAGAACTAACTTCATCTTGGTAGACTTCCAAATTAGGAGTATTATGACAAACTCCTCTCATATATTCTCTATATTTATCCATATCAATTTGTGCACGGCTTCCTTGTACAGCTGCACCTTTTGAGGCGTTTAGTATTCTAAATTGAATACCAGTAGCATCAGTACAAAGACCCATTTCACCGCCCATCGCATCAAGTTCTCTAACTAAATGACCTTTTGCAAGTCCACCAATCGCTGGGTTACAACTTGCAGCTCCAATTTGTTCTACTAGCATAGTAATTAAGAGGGTTTTTTTACCCATTCTTGCACTAGCAAGAGCAGCTTCTATTCCAGCGTGTCCTGCTCCTACTACGATTACATCATATTTCATATTTTTCCTTAAAGTAAAGAAACGTACGCAAATGAATAATCACTGTTTTACAATCAAACTATGTGTTGATTCATTATATACTTTTCATTGATTTTTTGTTTCGACTTAACTTTGGAAAATTTCTTAGATAAATGTTTTCTTCCACTTATCTAAGAAATTTGTAGTTTAAAATTAGCTTATCGATAATTTTGCCTATAATACCGAAAAAAATGAATTATTCAAAATTTTATAAGGAAAGCCCTTTAAAGCCTTCCTTTTATCTATTTTTTATTTTCTTGCAAGTTCTTATTTAAGAGTTATCTTTCTTTATCTATTTGAATTTTCTGAGCTCTTACTTCATCTTTTCCAATAAATTCTTTTGAATTACTGTCTTCAATAATTTGTTTTGCAATACCATGAGTTTGCATTGCAATATTTTGAGTTTGATGAGCAATATTTGCATTTTCTTGAGTTTGTTTATCTAAATGTGTTATTGCATCATTTATTTGAGTAATACCACCTTCTTGCTCTTTACTTGCATTTGAGATTTCTTTTATTCTATCTGTTACATCATGGATATTTGTAAGAAGTTCATCATAGCCTTTTGTCATTTGTGTACTAATACTTTTACCTTGATTTGCTTTTATTGTCGCATTTTCTACAATGTTTTTAATCTCATTTGCTGCTTCTGCACTTCTATTAGCTAAGTTTCTTACTTCTTGGGCAACTACTGCAAAACCTTTTCCTGCTTCACCCGCTGTTGCAGCTTCAACTGCTGCATTTAGACTTAGAATATTTGTTTGGAAAGCAATTTGATCGATTACTGAAATTGATTCACTAATTAAAGATACTTGTGCTGTAATTTCATCCATAGAGCCAGTAGTATTCTCTGCATTTTCTTGACCTTCTTTAGCTGACACTACTAATTTGTTCGCTGAATTACTCATTTCAGAAACATTTTCATTATTTTGAACAATTGCACTTGTTATCTCTTCTAAACTAGCAGCTGTTTCTTCTAAACTAGCAGCTGTTTCATTTGAAGCACTATTTAAAAAGTTCACATTATTATTTAACTCATCCGCAGCATTTCCTAAAGTTAAACCAACTTCTAGAGATTGTTGTAATAAAACAGAAACTTCTTTTCCTAGATTATTAATACTATTTTCAATTTCTGCTTTTGAATTTGGAATAGATTTTGTAAAATCATAATGAGAAAAGCTATTTAGCGTTTCAAGTATGATATTTATATCTTTACCTATTTTTGATTCTAAAGTATTTAACATTTCATTGAAATTTTCTGTTAATTTGATTAATTCAGGAGTAGAAGCAGTGGTTTCTATTCTTTTTGTTAGACTTCCATTGTTTATTGTAGCTACTACACTTATAACTTCTTCAACAGCTTTTTGATCTTTGATTAAATTAGATTCGATTTTTTCGGTATTGGTATTTATTTCTTTTGCCATTTTACCAAATTCATCTTCTGTATTTAAATCAATTTTTCTTACTTCATCTGTTTGTTTATTTAAATATTTAAAGAAATCAGATAAGCCTAAAGTTATCACACTTAAATTTTTATTTAAAAGTTTTGTATTATAAATGATTACTAAAGAAACTATTAAAAATCCAATAACACTTCCAAAAATAGAAATTAATCTAATATTAGTAGCTTCACTTAAGTATTCATCTTTAGGTGCATTTACTAATAATCCCCAATTTACACCAGTATTTGCAATTTTAAAAGGTTCAAGATAAAAATGAGAAACAGAACCTTCTTCTACTTCTTTATCAAAAACAAAAGATTCGTTATTTAAAATCTTTTCAGGTAAAGATTTTTCATCTTTATTTGTAGATGTTTTTTTAATATTCTTCATAAGTAACTCTTTATCACTATGCCCGATAATAGTTCCTTTTTCAGATAATAAAATGGCAGAACCTGTCTCATAAAATTTGATTTTAGAGATATGTTTAGCAATCTTTTCTAAAGAAATATCAATACCAACAGCTCCAATAAATTCACCTTTTTGATAAATTGGAACAGAGATTGTGGTCATAAGAAGTGTTTTCCCATCTACATCATACATATATGGCTCAGTTATAAATTCTGCACCATTTTTATATGCACCATAAATCCAAGGTTTATCTTCTTTAACTCCTACCGTACCTGGGGTTACTTTTATTTTTCCATCTAGGGACTTAGTAAAGAAAGGACAATATTTACCATCTGCATTGTAATACTTCTTTTCTGGAATTCTCGCAAAATCTAAAGGAAAAATTTCACCGGCTTCAGGGCCTATCCATGCACCTAAGGCATATTCATTTTTATCCAAAGTATTATAGATCATTTTAGCAATTGACTCTTCTGTATATTCACCCGTTTGAACAACAGCTTCAATTGAAGCAGCTAAACTAAAAGCAGCAACAACAGCTTTTTCTGGTACTTGCCTAATTTTTTCTAAGTCTACATTTGCTTGATTTAATAAAAGTTCTTCAGAAATATTTTCTGCACTTTCAAAAGATTTTGTCGTTATTACAAGAGTTGTAATAAGATAAGACAAAAAAACTACACTCATAACACTAAATAAGAGTTTTTTTGAAAAGCTCATTTTTTTTAACATAACATTCTCCAATGATAAAATTATCATGATTTTTTAATTTGCCCATATCATACAATTATCGCGATTTATTGTCAATAGATAAAATTATAAAATTAATATTATTTTTTAAATATGGATATAATTTGGGGTTTAAGACTATTTAAAAAAAATAATCTTATAATCTCTGTCTTAAAGAATATTTGAGATAGAGAAAAGGAAGAAAATGTTTACTGGATTAATAAGAGAAATGGCGGATGTTCTAAGCCTAAAGAATAACTTTTTAACTTTAAAAGCAAAATATAAGCCAAATATAGGTGATTCTATTGCAATAAATGGAGCATGCTTAACTGTAGTTCGTGTTACAGGCGATACTTTTACTGTGGAACTTTCCCCTGAATCTCAAAAAATTCTTGCTATGGAAAATTATGTTGCAAAAGTTCATATGGAACCTGCCATGATGATGGGAGATAGATTTGAAGGTCATATTGTGCAAGGTCATGTTGATTGTCTAGGAACTGTTAAATCTATTGCTAGTAATGGGAATTCTACTGATTTTATTATTACTCTTCCAAATGAATATGTGAAATATATTATTCCAAAAGGGAGTATAACTATTGATGGTGTTTCTTTAACTGTAAATGAAGTTTTAAAAGATGGATTTAGATTAACTATAATTCCCCATACTATAGAAAATACACTCTTTAAAAGATATAAAGTAGGTACAAAAGTAAACCTTGAAACTGATATGTTTGCAAGATATATTTTTAATATGTTTAGACCTAAAGATGGAGATAATCTTACTTGGGATAAAGTCGATAATATGATGGCTAGGTATTAAAAAATAAAATGAAAAGGCGTGAATTTATATTATCAACTGCTCTTATTAGTTTAAGTAAAACCTTAAATTCAAAAGAGCTTGAACAATACGATATAAACTCATGGTTAATACTAGAAGAGGTGCTAGAAATACTTTTTCCTAAAACTAACACGATGCCAAGTTCAAAAGAGTTTTTGGCAATAAAATATCTTAAAGAAGTAACTTCCCATTATAGTTTTGACAAAGAAGATAAAAAGTTACTTTTCCAAGGTTCTTTAGATTTTTACGATGCTTTTCCAAAATTTTTAGTATCTAATAAAAAAGAAAAAGAGGACTTTGTAAAAAGAGCAAATAGAAGTTCATACGGACAAGAATGGATAAATATTTTAATCTATTATGGGATTGAAGCAATGCTAAGTGATCCTATTTATGGTGGAAATAAAGATGAAATAGCTTGGAAAAGTCTAAACCATGAAACAGGTAAACCCCAACCTAAACAAAAATATGCAAAAGTAATATGATGAAATATGATATTTGTATAATTGGTAGTGGTGCAGGGGCTGGGCCTATTGCTTTTGAATTAACAAAAGCAGGCAAAAAAGTTGTTATTTTGGAAAAAGGAGCTATTTATAATGAAAAAGATTTTTCCAAAGATGAGATAGCTTTTGTAAGAAGAAATATTATAACTCCTAATTTAGAAGATGAGTACCATACTATTGAAGAAGATATAGATGGTGTTTGGACTAAATTTCCTACTTATGAAACTGGTTGGAGTTTTTGGAATGGTAATATTCTAGGTGGCTCTTCAAATCTTATGAGTGGATATTTTCACAGATTAAAACCAAATGATTTTAAGCTAAAAACAGTTTATGGAGATTATAAAGGAGCCAATATTGTTGATTGGCCGATTTCTTACGAAGAACTAGAACCTTTTTATACAAAAGTAGAAAAGGAAGTAGGTGTTTCAGGAAGAGTTACAAAATATAAACACCAGGAGCCAAGAAGTGAAAAAAATTATGCTTATCCTGCTTTGGAAGTCCATCCTATTACAAAACTTTTTGATAAAGCTTGTGAAAAATTAGATTTTACTTCTTATGAAGTTCCCAGAGCGATAATCTCTAAATCAAAAGAGCATAGAAATGCTTGTTATTATTCAAATTATTGCGGATCTTACCCTTGTTCTAGTGGGGCAAAGGGAAGTTCACGAGCTTCTTTATTAGTCTCTTCTTTAAAAACTGGAAATCTTACAATAAAAGCTAACTCTTTTGTTTATAAACTTGATAGTACTAAGAATAGAGTTACAAAAGCCTATTATTATACGAAAGAGGGCAATAAAAAGGAACTTGAAGCAAAACTTTTTGTAGTAGCTGCTCAAGCAGTTGAGAGTTCAAGGCTTTTATTAAATTCAAAAAATAACTACCATCCTAAAGGACTTGCTAATAGTTCTGGGCAATTGGGTCGTAACATGATTTTTACTGGTGGTGGCATTGGTTCAGGAGAATTTGATTTATCAAATTTAACTAAAGATGAGCTTTTTACCCAAGGGCTTTTTGTAAATAGAGCTTTAAAAGATTGGTACTTTACAAAAGAGTTTAAAGGTGGAACTGTGGATTTCCTTTTTGAACATGCAAATCCTATAAAAAGAGCAAACTCTTTGAGGTATGATAAGAATGGAAATTTACTTTTTGGAAAAGCTTTGCAAGATAAGATTTATGAAAACTTCACATCAAAGAGAGTTTTGAACTTTGAAATCTTTACAGATTGGATGCCAAATGATAATTGTTTTGTTAGTGTAGATGAAAAATATAAAGATAAATATGGAGTTCCTGTTGCAAATATTAGAATAGGAGCCCATGAACAAAATGTAAAAGTTGGAGATTTCTTAGCAAAAAAAGCAATGAAAGTTTTAGTGCAAATGGGTGCAAAAAATATTGATGTGAATATCTCCCCTTTACCTTCTGCAAATTTGCAAGCAGGGGGATGTAGATTTGGCAATGACCCTAAAACTTCAGTTTTAAATAAATATTGCCAAAGTCATGATTTGAGAAATCTTTTTGTTACAGATGGAAGTTTTATGCCAACAGGTGGTTCAGTTCCTCATACTTGGACAATATATGCAAACTCTTTTAGAGTGGCAGAATTTATAAAGACTATTTTTTAGTTGTTTTTCCCAAAGAGGTAGTTTCTTTAGCTAATTTTTCTTTTCTTAAGACATTTGTTTTTTTGTATACAAAGAAAGATTTTTGTTTTAAAACTTTTGCATAAGGTAAAATTTCAGCTTCTTGAATATCTTGCATTTTCCTAATACTTACAACTTTCCCTACTTTTAAGCCTTCAAAAAAGATATTATCCATACCTGAAGTTATAACTTCATCCCCTTCTTTTATATCAAACCAAATAGGAATATATTTAGCAAGTAATGTCTCTCCTTCTTTTGAAGCATGAATTATTCCAGGAGCTTTTTCTTCTCCAACAAATATTGCATAATTACATTTTTCATTTCCATTTAGAAGTGCTTTTGCTCGACCATTTTGGTTAATTACAATTCCCGCTGCATAATTGTCTGAAATAATACCTAAGATAGAATTATCTTTTTTTTCTAAATCTAACCATACTTTAGTAAAGTTAGTAAAATCTATATAGGATAAAACTTTTGTAAATCTAATTTCTTCTGTTGTTGAACTAGGAGCATGTATTGTATTAAGAATTCCATCCAAGTCATTTTTTGTAGCTTCATACTGAAGTTTGTAAGTTCTTAACTCTTTATTCTCTTTTTGCAAAGTTTCTATTTGTACTACTTGATAGAAATATTTGTTAAAACTATTTTCTATAGATGCACTTGTATCTATATAGAACTTTTTTATTGATTCAAAAGGGTTAAGATTTTTAGCTATAGTCTTGTCTATTTCAAAAATATACCCAAGACTAATAGCTAGAAAAAGAAGAAAAAAAAGGAATTTATTCATTAGAAATTAATTTTAATAAAGCATCCTGATCTAAAACATTGCTTGTTCCATATGCAACAGCTAATAAAGGCTCGTCAGCTACTCTAACGGGCAGTTTAATAATGTCAGCTAAGTATTTATCTAAACCTCTAATTAAAGCTCCACCACCTGTCAAAATAACACCATTATCAACAATATCACTTGCTAAATCAGGTGGCATCTCTTCTAATAAAGAACGAACAGCAGAAACAATCTCTCTTAAAGGTTCTTTAATTGCAGTTCTAACACCTTCACTTCCTAATTCAATAGTTGAAAGTAAGCCAGAGTTATCTCTACCTTTTACTTTTATTTTTAATTCTTGTCCTTGTTTTATTGCAGAACCAATTTCTATTTTGATATTTTCAGCTGTTCTTTCACCAATAAAAAGGTTATAGTTTTGTCTAACATAATCAATAATTGCTTTATCAAATCTATCTCCAGCAACTTTTATTGACTTACATAATACAAGTCCTCCTAATGAAGTAACACCTATTTCAGTTGTTCCTCCACCAATATCAACAACAACATAACCAGAAGGATCTGATACAGGAATTCCTGCACCAATCGCAGCAGCCATTGGTTCTTCTACTAAGAATACTTCTCGTGCTCCTGCACTTAAAGCTGATTCTTTAACTGCTTTTCTTTCAACTTGTGTAATACCATATGGAATACAAATAATAATTCGTGGACGAATAAAAGATTTTCTTGAGTGTGCTTTCTCAATAAAATATCTAATCATTCTTTCAGTCATTTCAAAATCAGCGATTACCCCATCTTTCATAGGCCTAACAGCTGTAATATTTAAAGGAGTTTTACCAATCATTTGTTTAGCTTCTTGCCCAACTGCTAATATTTTGTCTTTTCCATGTCTATCTTTTTGAACGGCAACAACAGATGGTTCATTAATAATGATACCTTTCCCTTTTATAGATACAACAGTATTTGCAGTTCCTAAATCTATTGCCATATCATTGGAAAATATACCTATTAATTTATCTAATAACATTTTTGTCCTTCTTAATTAAGCTATTTTTGGTTCTTTTTCTTTTGTAACAACATCTTTTGTAATTGTTACAGTCTTATTTTTATATTTAGGTAAATCATACATAATATCTAACATAACATCTTCTAAAATTGATCTAAGACCTCTTGCTCCTGTTTTTCTTACAATTGCTAATCTTGCAACTTCTTTTAGAGCTTCTTCTTCAAATTCTAATTTCACATTATCAAGTTCAAAAAGTTTTATATATTGTTTAATTAAAGCATTTTTAGGTTCAGTTAGAATATGAACCATATCATCTTCTGTAATCTCATTTAGTGTTGCAATCATATGAAGTCTACCTATTAATTCAGGAATTAAACCATATTTTACTAAATCATCTGCTTCTACTTTAGAAATAAGAGAAGCGTCATTTTTACTTTTCTTTTCTTGGTTGAAACCTAATACATTTCCACCTTGTTTTTTCTTAATAATGTCTTCAAGTCCATCAAAAGCACCTCCACAAATAAATAAAATATTTGTAGTATCAACTTGCATTGCATCTTGTCCAGGGTGTTTTCTTCCACCTTTTGGAGGAACATTAATTGTAGCTCCCTCAACAATTTTTAAAAGTGCTTGTTGTACTCCTTCTCCTGAAACATCTCTAGTAATAGAACGATTTTCACTCATTCTTGCTACTTTATCAACTTCATCGATAAAAATAATTCCAGTTTCAGCTTTTTTTATATCACCATTTGCTGCTTGAATAAGTCTAGTTACAACATTTTCAACATCATCTCCTACATATCCAGCTTCTGTTAAAGAAGTTGCATCTGCAATTGCCAAAGGAACATCAAGGTATTTAGCAATAGTCTGTGCAAGAAGAGTTTTTCCTGAACCTGTTGGTCCAATTAGAAGTACATTTGATTTATTAATCTCTGTATCATCATCAATCTCATGACGTCTAAAAATTCTTTTATAGTGATTATAAACAGCAACAGATAGAACTTTTTTTGCTCTATTTTGACCAATTACATAATCATCTAAAATTTCTTTTAATTGTGCTGGCGTTTTTATCTCAACAGATTTACTTACTTCTGAACTAGAAGTTATATCTTGTGATTCTGGTTCTTTAGAACCTGTCATTATATCATGCGCTGCATTTATACAAGCCTTGCATATTGAGGCATTGTCTCCCGAAATTATTGGATTGTCGTTTGTATCTGTTGTTCCACAAAAATCACACTCAAGTTTACTCATTTAAACTATTTCTCCTATTTTCTATTAAAAGGTATTCCACGCTTTGTATTAATTACAAAGTTTGCTAATTCATGGACATATTTATTATCACTATTTTCTAGTAATTCTTTTGCAATATCAGAGATAGCATTCCCTGATTCAAAAATCGCTTTGTATGCTTTTTTTACTGCGTCAATATCAGATCTATTTTCAAATTTTCTTCTAAGGCCGTTTAAATTTAAGCCTCGTAGAACTGCTCGGTTTCCTTCTGCTAAACAAAAAGGAGGAATATCTTGAGTTACAACTGAGCCACCTGCTACCATCACATTTGAACCAATTTTACAAAACTGATGAATAGGTGTTAATCCACCAATTACAACATTATCAGCAATCTCAACATGACCTGCAAGTGTTGCAACATTTGCAAAAATACAGTTGTTCCCAATAATAACATCATGCGCTACATGTGAGTAACCCATAAAAAGATTATTGTCTCCAATTTTTGTAATTGAACCACCACCTATAGTTCCCGGGTTGAAAAGTGTATATTCTCTAATCTTATTATTATTTCCTATGATTAATTCAACATCTTCACCGTCAAATTTTAAATCTTGTGGAATAGATCCAATTGTTGCGTGTGAAAAAATTTGATTATTTTCACCAATTGTAGTTTTTCCTTCGATTAGTGTATGTGAAGCAATCTTAGTTCCTGAACCTATTTTTACATTTTTGCCAATAATTGTAAAAGCACCAATGGTGATATTCTCACCTAATTGTGCTCCTTCTTCAATTATTGCTGTCTTATGAATATTGTTCATAAATTATTTATCAACTATCATTGCTTTTAATTCAGCTTCTGCAACTAAGGCATCATCAACAAAAGCTTTTCCTTCAAGCACGATAATAGTCCCTCTAAGTTTTTTTACTTCGATTCTATATTCTAATTTATCTCCAGGTTTAACAGGAGTTCTAAATTTTGCTTTATCAATACTCATAAAATAAATTACTTTATTTTTAAGTTCTTCAGTAGTTAAATCATTGCTTTTAAGTGCAAGTATTCCACCTGCTTGTGCCATTCCTTCTAGAATCATTACACCTGGGTAAATTGGATGCCCGGGAAAGTGTCCTTGAAAAGCTGGCTCACTAATTGAAATATTTTTGTATCCTATAATACTTTTACCTTTTTCCATATCAGTGATTCTATCAACTAATAAAAGGGGGTATCTATGAGGTAAAATTTCTTGAATTTCTATAATGTCTAACATTCTTATATCCTATATCATTGTATGTTTTAAAAAGTTATATATTTTAGCGAAAATATGATTAGTTTTGAATTATATTAGCAACATTTTTAGAACTACCATATTGAAGATACTTTCTTAGAGTTTGAGAATTTTTTAAATAATTTTCTCTATTCATATTTTTGTATTCATTCAAAAGATTTTCTAAGTTTACTTCTTCTTGAAAGTACTCTTTATGAATTGCTTTTTCGCCCATTTTCCAGAAAAATATATTTGCAAGGCCAATAAATGGAAGTTTTACAAATTTTCTACCAATAAAATAATCAAGTTTTTTAGCCACATATGACATAACAAAAGGTGTCCCGATAATTGAAGCTTCAAGTGTTGCTGTTCCTGAACAAATAAAACCAAATTCCGCTTCTTTTAAGATCTTATGTGAATCATTTGAAATAGTAAAATTAGAAATATCTCCATAAGTTTTTTTTATATATTCTTTATCAAACTTTGAAGGAATAATTAGTATATGTTCTTTATCTTTTATCTCTTTACTTAAGCCTCTAAATACATCCATATGATTAATGATTTCTGTTTTTCTACTTCCTGGCATATATATGATTTTATTAGTATTTTCTAGATTATTTTTAAAATCACTTATTTCATCCAAAAGAGGATGACCTACATAAGTAATTTTTTCTTTGTCCTTATAAAGCTCACTTTCAAAAGGAATAATTGAACAAAGTTTTGTACAATATTTTTCAAGTTTTTCTACTCTTTTTTTCTTCCAAGCCCAAGCTTGAGGAAGAATATAATAAATAATCTCTTTTTCTGGATATGTGTGTTTTAGTTTTTTAGCTAAGGGAAGATTAAATCCTGAAGAATCCATTAATAAAACTTTGTCACAATCTTTTGCTAGTGCTACAAGTTCATCTCTTAGCTGAAAGAAAAATCTTAATTTTTTAATAGCATCTACAAAGCCCATGATTGCCAAATGAGTTAAATCATATAAAGGTTCGCCTAATTCTTTATCAAAAACCCCTAAAAACTCAACATCCTCTCTTAAATATTTTTTTAATTCTTTTAAGTGAACATTTGATGAAGTTTCCATTGCGCAAACTAAAAGTTTCATATAATTACTTCTTTTACATCTTCATATATAACTGAGTTTAATTCTATTTCATATTTCCCATACAGAACTTCATCAATTACAATAATCGTAGAAAGGCCGTAAGGATTTTTTGTGATTTTATCTCTTATATTTAATTCTGATTCAAAAGTAGGGGGATTGAAGATTAAATCTTTTACATTTCTGTAAGAGCTGTTTCCTATTTCATTAAATATTTCAAGGCTTAAGATTTTCACTTCTTCTTTATTTAAATAGGCAATTTCATTTTTCTCATAATCAATTTTTCCAGTCATTTTTTTTCTATTTAAGGTTGAATAACAAAGAAAATATGAAGGTACTATTTTTTTATCTATTTTTGTAATTCCACTTAATAATCTGTAGTTTAAAAATCTTTGTTTTACTATTTTATATGGAATTTTTGCCTCTTCTAAGGAATCTCTCTTTTTATATAATTCAAGTCTGCTTTCTATTGATTCAGGAAGTATTTGATTTGAAATTGGGGAAAACATCTCATCCATTAGTTTGTCTTGTTGTTCTCGCTGTTGTGTAAGACCAAATAAGCAACCACAATAATTTTGTCTATATAAGGAGTTTTCTTTTACAACTTCTCCTTGTAATTGACCTCCTTGTCCACTTCTATAGTCTTTGAAAATAAATTCACAAGGATATTTAGAACTTAATAAAGCTCCTATCTTCTCTAGCTTATCTTGGGATTTTTTTGGTGAAATTAAAAGAGTAGTTGTAAATTTGTCATGTCCTAATTCTAAGGCTTTTTTGACTGTTGTTTCAAGTCTATCGTCAAAACAAACTGTACATCTATCACCTTTTTCAGGCTCATTTTCTAAGCCTTTAACTTTTTTTAACCATTCTTCAATGTTATAAGGACCTTCAAGAAGCTTAATTCCAAGTTTTTTACATGAATATTCAACATCTAAATATCTTAAGCGATATTCGTTGTATGGGTGAATATTTGGGTCATAGAAGAATCCAATAATCTCTTCTTTTGGATATTCTTTTTGGATTTGTTCTAAAAAATAGTGTGAGTCAACAGCGCAACAAATATGTACTAACAAAGATAGCCTTTGGTTTTTAATTTATCAAATTTACAGTATTATAGTAAAACTTCTTAAAACAAAGGATAAGAAATTAAACATACAATTCTTTTTTTAACTTTACTTTTATTTTTTACAGGATGTATATTTAATAAACCACAAGTTATTTCAAGTGCAACAATTTTGATAAAAACTCCGAAAATAAAGTTTTATGATAAAGGTTTTATTTCAAAATATGATAACTATACTAGCGTGCAAATTCTTTCAGCAGGGACTTCAGTTTTCAATTTAAAAATTTATGATAATCAAATATGTCGTGATACTTTTAAGTGTCAAAGTTTAAAATCTTTTAATAAAGAGTTTTTGGATAAAAGTTATGAAGATAATTTTATAAAAAAACTTTTTGATAATGAAGATAAAGAAATTACACATAGAGATAAGAAGAATAATATTTTAATTAAAATCAAAAAAGATTAATAGTACAATCCCAAAAAAAGTATTAAGGAAATTTAATGAAATATGTTGGAGCACATGTAAGTGCAAGTGGTGGAGTTTTTAACGCACCAATAAATGCAAGTGCAATTGGAGCAAAAGCTTTTGCTCTTTTTGTAAAAAATCAAAGACAATGGGCTGCAAAAGATTTTGATACAAAAACTTTAGATAAATGGTTTGAAGAGTTTGAAAAATGTGGAATTCAAGCAAAACATATTTTGCCTCACGATTCTTATTTAATAAATCTTGGTCATCCAGAAGAAGATAAAAGAGAAAAATCCCTAAATGGTTTTATTCATGAAATTCAAAGATGTGAGATTTTAAAACTTGATAGACTAAATTTTCATCCAGGAAGTCATTTACGAAAAATTACAGAAGATGAATGCTTAGATAGGATTGCTTTATCTTTAAATCAAGCAATTGACGCTACAAATGATATAAAAATGGTCATAGAAAATACAGCAGGTCAAGGAAGTAACTTAGGATATAAGTTCGAGCATTTAGCACATATTATTGATAAAGTTGAAGATAAAAGTAGAATTGGAGTTTGTATAGATACCTGTCATATGTTCACAGCAGGATATGATATACGAACACGTGAAGCTTATGATAAAACTTGGAAAGAGTTTGATGATATAGTTGGACGTGAATACTTAATGGGAATGCATATAAATGACTCTAAGCCAGAATTAGGAAGCCGTGTAGATAGACATGACTCTTTAGGTGTTGGAAAAATCGGCTGGGATGCTTTTAAATTTATCATGAACGATGATAGAATGGATGATATTCCGCTTGTATTAGAAACGATTAATGAAGAAATTTGGGCTGAAGAAATTCAAGCACTTTATGATTTAGTGGAGAAGTAAAAATTATTGATTTTTTGAATTAAGTATGTAAAAATATATAAAAAGACAAAGCAACTTTTGCTGTTTAAGTTCTAAAAGAACATAATAAAATTATGTTTTCTTAAAGATTCCTTAAGTTATAATTTCTCTAACACACCTCTTCCACCTCTTAATAATGTGCCAACGAAGGGGTCTTCTTAAATGACTGACTTTAGAGAACAATTTCAAGATATAAAAAATCAAGAAAATAATTACAAATATTAAAACAAAGAAAACTCAATACTTCAAATGATATTTATGCTTTATCCAAATTAGAAAGAATAAAATAAATATATTTATTCTTGTATCTTTTCTTTATCAAAAAAGATTAATCAAATCCTTATAATAAAAGAATAGAATTCCATTCTAATTATAGATATGAAGGAATATAATGTCAAAAATAGGAATATTAGTTGCAAGTTCAAATAACAACTTGAAACTAGGAAAAAAACTTGTAGAGCTTGCGGGTGAAGAAAATGTAGAAGCAGAACTTATAAACTTAGTTGATTTAGAATTACCACTTTATAATACAATTGAAGAGCAAAAAAATGGAATCCCTGAAGTTGCAAAAGATTTAGCAATAAAGATTTTATCTTTAAAAGCTTTCATTGTTGTAGCCCCTGAGTACAATGGAGTTATGCCTCCTGTTTTAAATAATGCAATGTCTTGGACTTCAAGAGCAACTGATCATTGGAGAGATGCTTTTAATGAAAAAATTATTGGACTTGCTACACACAGTGGTGGTGGAGGACAAAAAGGTCTACAAGCTATGAGAATTCAATTTCAACACTTAGGTGCAAATATTTTAGCAAGAGAACTTTTAACTACATATGAAAAACAATTAGATGAAGATGTTGCTAGAAATATGATTCAGCAACTAAATAAGCTTTCAAATCTTTAAAATAAATTACAGCACTATAGTTATATAGTGCTGTTTAATTAACTAATTAATCTTTTCAAAGTATTCAGGATTATCTTCTTTTATCACTCTATAGGTTGCTGAAAGGGCACTTACTATAAACACAGTTATAAAAACATCTAATACGGGATATAAAATATCAAGATGAGGAGAAATAATTTTAATTAAAAAACCAATAGCCAACTCATATACAATTCCTAAAATTAATGCAAAAACAATTGGAAAAATAACTATAGTGAAGAACGTCAATAATTTATAATTTTTAGTATATTCCCATGCCTGACTAATTGAAATTTCTTTATCAATTGCAATTGAAGGAAGTGCTAAAGAAAATCTGCTAAATAAAATAAGAGAAAAGAATATTGTCACCAATAGTGAAATTGAAGTGATTGCTTCTATATTAAACAGCAAAGGTATTGCCCCAAATGCCATTACTATTCCTATAATAATCCCTATAAAAATTGATGTAATTAAAAAAGAGAATTCACGTTTTCCAAATTTGAAAAATCCTCAAGTAGAAATACTATTTGAACCTAGTAAAAGAATTCTATGTGTAGTAATTGCTATTGTAATATTGATTAAAAGAGAAAGAACGATAATTGAAAAAGTGACGAAATTATCATTGCTATACATTCGTGAAATTTTATCTAAGATGATTATTAATAAAAGAGGTAGAAATAGAGCTTTTATCAAGACTTGATTGTTTTTGAAAACGGGAATAAATGTTCCATTTATAATTCTTTTGTACATACTTTTCCTTTTGATTTTGTAGTTTATTGGGTTTTGACTTAATAAAAAATATGTCAATTAATTATTGATTTTATTCTTCAAGTAAAATAAGATATAATATCCACAATTTAATACATAGAGAAAACATGGAACACATAATAAGCGCACTAATCCCTATTTTTTTACTTATTTTAATTGGATATTTATTTAAAAGAATAAAATTCCCATCAAATGAATTTTGGGCAAATGCAGATAAATTAACTTATTATGTTCTTATGCCTTCTTTACTTGTGTATAAACTTTCAACTGCTTCTTTAGATGGCTTAGATGCTATTGATTTTGTTCTTACAGGAATTTTAGGAATTTTAGCAGTTCTTGTGGTAAATTTGATTTTGAATTCAAAATCAAAAACTTCAGGAGCTTCTTTTTCTTCAGTTGTACAAGGTGCGGTTAGATTTAATACTTATGTTTATTTAGCATTAATTACAGCAATTTTTGGGGATGAAGGTATCGCCTTAGCTGCACTTCTTATAACTTTTGCAATTCCTCTTATAAATGTAATTTGTATCACAATTTTTGCAGTTTTTGTAAATGATAAGAAAGCAACTTTTTTAGGAATGTTAAAATCTATTATTACAAATCCTTTAATAATTGCTTGTATTTTAGGTGGAGGAATCAATTATCTTGATTTTGCTTTGCCAATTATTACTCTAAATTTATTAAAAATATTAAGTGCCTCAGCTCTACCGATGGGACTTTTATCAATTGGATTTTCTTTGGATTTATCTTCAGTTAAAGAAGCAAAAGCAGAACTTATAATCTCTTCTGTTTTGAAACTTCTAGTTATGCCTTTATTTATGTATTTAATTGGAACTTATTTTGCACTTAGCACAATTTTATTATCTATTGTGATTATTTTTGCAGCAATGCCAACGGCTCCTTCTTCTTTTATCTTATCAAGACAATTAGGAGGTGATACTAGATTAATGGCTTCAATTATTACTTTTCAGACTCTTCTATCTGTTCTAAGTTTATCTCTTCTTCTAGGACTTCTTGCTCTTTAGTTTGCAAGTTAATTTTTTCAAGAATTTTTTCACTCTCTTTATCACCTTTTGAGATTAAAATTTTAAGAAGCTTTATTCCTTCTTCTTTATTAAATCTATTACCTACACATTTTTCACAAAGGTATATTTTTGATAGTTTTTTTTGAGCATTTGTATAATCTTTTTTTGCAGCTTTTTTATAATATTCTAGTGCTTTTGCCTTATCTTGTGGAAAATCATTTTTGAAAAAACCATATTCGTAGATATTCCCTAAATGCATCAAAGTTGATACTTCACCTAATTCTTCTAAGCTCTCATATAATTCCACTGCTCTTTTAACATCTTGAATAATAATTGGTCTTATCATATAAATATTCGCATAAGCATAATCTTTTATACTTTTTATATCATTATTTGAGATTAATTTTTTATACCAATAAATAGACTTAATAGGGTCATCTATTTTATATATTTCTGCTAATTCTCTTTGGGCAAAGATATTATCTTCTTTTGCTAATTGAAGATAGATTTTTAGAGCATCTTCTTTGTTTGAACTCAAAGCTTTTGTAAGAAGTTTTTTGTGAGGGTCTTGAATATCAATACTTTTATTTTGATTTATTTTATCTTCTAGTATTTTTGCTTTTAATAAGCCATTTACAAAATAAGAGTAGTTTTTTCTATAAAAATCGGCATATCTTTGTAAAGTTTCCTTATTTTCTAACTTTTTAATTCTATCAAAGAGCTTTTCAAAAAAAATAATTTGGTCTTTCTTATAAATAAATTCATCAATAAGATAGAAATCTTTATTTTCCTTTTTTGTTAGTATTTTCTCTTCTTCAAGAGGTGCTTGAAATACTTTACTAGAACAACCAACAAATAGGATTAATAATGTTACAATTAAATAAATATTTCTCATAGACAACCTTTTATATAATTGTTGTAATATTAATATATTCTTTGTTTTAAGGAGTTTAAAATAATGGTTTTTTTAGTTATTTTTGGACTGATTGCAATTGTAGTTATTGCTTTAAATATTATAGATGGCTCAAATTTAGAAAAAATTGAAAATCATTTCAAGGCTTTAAATTGCCAAAATGTGATTTATTCAAAAGGTATTTACAAAGGAATTTGTAAAGATGAAATCATGCAAATACCAAATGGTTTTTCTGTAAATTTGGAAGAAGACAAAAGAATTTTAAAATTAAATGAGATTAAAAATCTAGATATAAAAAAACTAACAATTATTATAAATAATAGTTATAATATAGAATTTAAGAAAAAAGAAAATATGGATATTTTTTACATGAAATTAAAGGAAAAGAAAAATATATGAAAGAAATTATAGATTTTATAAATGCTATAGAGGTTGAAAAATCTGCTTTTTTTAAACAATTAAAATGTTCAAAAGAAGAAGCAAAAATATTACAACATATTACAAAAGAGTATATTACAGGAAGAGAAACTCTGATTGTAATTGATATTTTGTCAGAGTTTTATGATGTAAAAACATATGCACATTTACATCATATACAGCTTATAAAATCACTTTTAGAATTTGGTTGGTTAGTACAAAATAGCTTTGATCATACAAGACTTAGTGATATGTCAAAGTTAGAGCTTTTAAATTCAGCAGTTACTCTTTCCCCTACGTATTTAAAGCTTTTAGAAAAAGGTTCTTTAGAGTTTGTTTTACCTGAGATTAAAGAATATGAAGATCACTTAGAGTATTTACAAGACCAATTTTTTAGAATAGATTTAGCTCAACAATTAAATTTAGTAAAAAGAAATTTTGATGAAAATTCACCAAATATTAATAGATTAAAATCAAAATTAACACTTCTTGAAAATAGAATTAGAGATAGAGTAAAAGAGACAACTACTGGTATTATGCTTGAGGATTTCTTTAAAACAAATACCCTTAATGAACAAGAACAAATGTTATTTTTAGCCCTTTTAAAAGAAGAATATTCAGGAGGAGATGGAACAATTAGAGATATGAATTCTTTGATTGATCTAGTTTCAAGCGATGATTATGAAAAAATAAAATATAGATCTTTACTTGAAGAAGGTTCAAATTTAGTTTCAAATGCACTTGTTGATTATGATGAGGTTTTAACGCCTTTTGGAGGGATTAATAGAAATTTTTATATTCCTGATGAAATTCTTTATAAAATTTCACATCCCACAAAAAAGAATACAAGAAATAGAAAAGTTAAACTTGATACTTTGATAAAAGAACAAGATACTTTTGAGTTAGTTTCTACAACTAAATCTTTAGATGATGTGGTTTTAAATGAAAAAACTAGAGGCGTTTTAGATGACTTATTAAAGCAAATGGATAAGAATGTTTTTAATCGTTTAAAACAATGGGGAATAAGAGATAAAAACAAAGGAATTGAAGCTAGAATTATTTTTTATGGCTTTGCCGGAACTGGAAAAACTTTAACTGCTCTTGCTTTTGCAAAATCTTTGAAAAGACAAGTTCTTAGTTTTGATTGTTCAAAAATTCTTTCAATGTATGTAGGTGAAAGTGAAAAAAATGTAAGAGGAATTTTTGATAAATATTATGAGATAAGGGATAAAAGTAAAGCTGAACCTATTTTACTTTTAAACGAAGCTGACCAATTTTTAAGTTCAAGAACTACTTCAAGTTCAAGTGGAAGTGAAAAAATGCATAATCAAATGCAAAATATTTTCTTAGAGCAAATTGAGAAATTTGATGGAATATTAATTGCAACCACAAACCTCTTAGAATCATTAGATACAGCATTTTCAAGAAGATTTAACTATAAAATAGAGTTTAAAAAACCAACTTTAGAACAAAGAAATGAATTATGGGAAAAATTACTTCCTAAAACTCTACCTTTAGAAAAAGATTTTGATATAAAAAAGTTAGTTAAATATGAATTAACTGGGGGGCAAATTGAAATGGTTATAAAAAATACAGCTTTTAAAATTGCTGTTGAAGAGGAACCTATTTTTAGTGTAAAATCTTTTGAAGAACAAATAGAAAAAGAGCTAAAAGGCAACTTTGATTCTGAAAATAAAGTAGGCTTTTTTTAGCCTATTTTGAAAAGAATTTAAAATATCATCTTAATTTCATTCATTTATATTAAAATTAACTTAAAATTAAACCTTAGAAAAAAATTAAAAGTAAGCTTCTTGCTTATAAGACAAGCTTTATTAGATATTAGATATTATCTATACTAATAATTAATTGAAGGATTAAAGATGACACATATGGATTTTTCTCATCCGTATTTCGGTGTATTTGTAATGTTTATACTTACCTTTGGGGCATTTATAGCAATTGTATGGATTGCAAGAGTTGTAAGTAGAAAGCTTGCACGTCTTAATACTGAGAAGCTTAAAGTCTCACTTTATGAGTGTGGGCCTGAGGTTACAAAACAACCAAATAGTATATCCGTTCAGTTCTATTTGATGGCATTACTATTTATTCTATTTGACATAGAAATCATATTTATGTTCCCATGGGCAATTAACTTTAAAATTCTTGGCTGGTTTGGATTTGTAGAGATGGTTCTATTTATTCTTTTACTTACTATTGGATTTATCTACGCATGGAAAAAAGGAGCCCTTGAATGGCACAGCATAAAGTAAATTATTTACAAGATGGTGGAGCTCCAATCGCTCTTACTACGGTTGATAAATTAGTAAATTGGGGAAGGTCAAACTCCTTATGGCCTTTAACATATGGCTTAGCCTGTTGTGCTATTGAAATGATGGCAACAGGAGCTTCAAGATATGACTTTGATAGATTTGGAACAATATTCAGGGCAAGTCCTAGACAAGCAGATGTAATTGTTGTTGCTGGAACATTAACAAAAAAACATGCAGAATTTATGAGAAGATTGTATGATCAAATGCCTGATCCTAAGTGGGTAATTTCGATGGGTTCTTGTGCAAATACAGGAGGTATGTTTAATACCTATGCAACTGTTCAAGGGGTTGATAGAATTATTCCTGTGGATATTTATCTTCCAGGATGTGCTCCTCGACCTGAAACATTACAATATGCGCTTATGACACTTCAAAAGAAAATAAGAAGAGAGTCCATTTTTAGATCAATTAAGAAAAAAAGGTTAGTGTAATGAGAAAATATACGCCTAAACATGATGTTCAACATAAATCTTATTTCAATGATAGATTTTATGTAACTCCTCAAACTCCAAAGAAAAATCCAAATGAAGATGAAGTTTACTCAAAAGATGTGGAAGCTTTAGAAAATAAATTTGAAATTTCAAAATCATATATAGAAATAGATGAATTAGTTGTGTATATAAATGCCCAAGATAATGTTTCAGTTCTTACATTTTTAAGAGATGAATTAGAGTATGAAATGCTAATGGAAATGTCGGCAATTGATTATATAGCACAAAGAGGTGGCTTTGAAATTTTTTATGAAATGTTATCTTTAACAAAAAGAAAAAGACTTAGAGTAAAAACTTTTATTAGACAAAAACAAACTATTGAGTCAGTTTATGATGTTTTTAAAATGGCAAACTGGGCTGAACGAGAAATGTATGATATGTATGGAGTAAAAATATTAAATCATCCAAATATGAAAAGAATTCTTATGCCTGATGATTGGTATGATTATCCTCTAAGAAAAACATATCCATTAATTGGGGATGAAACAGCACAATGGTACGAAGTAGATAAAGTTTTTGGTAAAGAATATAGAGATGTAATTGGCCCTGAAATTAGAGATTGTGCAAATATAGATAGATATGACACTGAACGTTTCTCAAGACTTGGTCATGAAGTACCATATGGAACTGATATTAGTGATGGGAAAGAGCCTGATACTCCAATTTCATATCAAGAAGAAGGTGGAGTTCCTTTATATAGAAAACTTAAGCCAGAAGATTCTGTAACAATTAAAGAGAAAAGGTAAGTAGTATGCAACAATCAGTAAATAGATTAAAACCTTTCTTTGAAAATATACATTTTGAGAGAGAAGATAACGCTATGATGGTTAACTTTGGTCCTCAACATCCTTCTGCTCATGGTCAAATGAGACTTATGTTGGAGCTTAAAGGTGAAGAAGTAGTGAAAGCTAGACCAGGTGTTGGATACTTGCATCGTGGTATGGAAAAAATGGGTGAGAATATGATTTATAATGAATTCTTACCAACAACAGATAGAATGGATTATATAGCTTCAACTTCAAATAACTATGGTTATGCCTTAGCTGTTGAAAAATTACTTGGAATTGAAGTTCCTAGACGTGGAGAGATTATTAGAACTATGTTAGTTGAGCTAAATAGAATGATTTCTCATGTTTTTTGGCTTGCTTGTCATGCTCTTGATGTGGGAGCAATGTCTGTATTTTTATATACTTTTAGAGATAGAGAATTCGCAATGGACTTAATCGAAGATTATTGTGGAGCAAGACTTACTCATAGTACAGTTAGAATTGGTGGAGTTCCTTTAGACTTGCCCGAAGATTGGTGCGATAAACTTGAAGCATATTTAAAAAATCAAGAAATAGAAACAGCAAAATATGAAGGACTTTTAACAGAAAATAGAATCTGGAGAATGAGACTTGAAAATGTTGGTGTTATTAATGAACAAATGGCAAAAACATGGGCTTGTTCCGGGATTGTTTTAAGAGCTTCAGGTGTTAAATGGGATTTAAGACGAGAAATGCCTTATGGTTTATATCCTGAATTAGATTTTGATGTTCCAATTGCAAGCACAGGTGATGCTTATGGAAGATACAAATGTCATATGAAAGAATTAGGTGAAACTACTAAGATTTTAAGACAACTAATTACAATGTACAAAAAAAGTGATTCTGCTCTTATGGCTCATGCTCCTGAGTATATCTCTGCAACAAAAGAAGATATTATGACTCAAAACTACTCTTTAATGCAACATTTTGTACTAGTAACTCAAGGTATGAGACCTCCAAAAGGTGAAGTTTATGTGGCAACTGAGTCTCCCAAAGGCGAGCTAGGTTTTATGATTGTTAGTGATGGTTCCCCTTATGCGTATAAAATGAAGTTAAGAGCACCATCTTTTTGGCATACAGGACTTTTAGAAGACTTGCTTCCTGGTCACCAGTTAGCTGATGTTGTAACAATTATTGGTAACCTGAATGTAGTGTTTGGCGAAATTGACCGGTAAAAGGAAAAATATGAAAAGATATGATTTAAGACCATTAAAAGATAAGTTTTATGACAGAATGTTAGAGCTTATGGATAAAGATATTAAAGATGGTGAAAATGCAATTTTCCTTTTTGAAATTGGTGATTTCTCTCCTATCCAAAAATCTTCTGATGTAATTTTAGAAGCGGGATATACATTAATGAATTCCATAAAATTCAATGAAGTGGATTGGACAATTGTTGTAAAAAAAGTTAAGCCAGAAGTTGCTGTAATAGATGATAGTCCAGCCGAAGAAACAAGTAAAAAAATAAGTGAAGAGTAAACATGAATATTAAAGAAATTATAGCAAAAAGCGATTATATTATTACATTTGGGTCATTTTTATCAGCCGATAATGAGCAAATCCAAGAAGCAATTATTCAAGCAATTGCTAAGAATTCAGCAGAGTTTGTATATATGCATCCAATTGATAATGTTGATTTAAAAGTTTATTATTCACAGTTTATTAAATATGAAGCTGGAAGTGAAGAGGGAATTTCTGCACTACTATTAGATACTTTTGTTAAATCAAGCAATGAAAAAATTCAAGCTTATTTAGATGATTTAGATATTGGATATATTTCTGCTGAAAGTAGTGCAGGTGAAGAAGAGTTTGAAGAAGCTTACGAAAAGTCTTTAGAAAAAAAACAGAAAACTTTGATTTTAGGACGAGATATTTTTACCCATGAAAGAGTTGAAAATATTACAAAAATATTATCAGTAATTAGAAAATATAGTGATTTGACTGTTATATCGCTAGAAGAAGAGTATCAGTATATTTTGGATGAGATTTTAAACGAAAATCTTGAAGAACCAAAAGAATTACATTCATACAATGGAACAGTTGTATATAGAACTTATGGAAATGAAAACACAGATATTATAGTTGGAAGTGAATCTTTTGCAAGAATTGCTAAAGTAGCTAATGACGATGAGGTTCTTGTTAATTGTATGGGTGATAAAATTAAAAAAACTTTTGTTGTTAATAAGGACTTGTATGGAACGATTGCACTTTGTGCAATGAAGAGTGATGATTCAAATTGTTTATCTCAAGGGTATAGGTATAAACAAGTAAAAATTGAAAAGGTTGATGAATAATGAGTGATTTAATTACATTAACAATAAATGACAAAACCCTTCAAGCAAAAGAGGGTGACTCAATATTAAACGTTGCCCGTGCAAACGATATCTTTGTTCCAGCAGTTTGTTATTTAACAAGATGTTCTCCTACTTTAGCCTGTAGATTGTGTCTTGTTGAAGCTGATGGAAAGCAAGTGTATTCTTGTAATGCAAAAGTAAAAGAAGGAATGGTAGTCTCAACTGAAACTGCAAATATCGCTAAAGAAAGACGAGCTATTATGGAGGTTTATGATGTAAACCATCCTTTGCAGTGTGGAGTTTGTGACCAAAGTGGTGAATGTGAACTTCAAAACTACTCTTTATATATGAAAGTAGATTCGCAAAAGTATACTATAAAAGATGTGGCAAGACCAGCTGCTTCTTGGGGTGTTATGAAATATGACCCTGGATTATGTATAGTTTGTGAAAAATGTGTAACTGTTTGTAAAGATATGATTGGTTCAAATGCTTTAAGTACAGTTAAACGTGGTGCTGACGCAATTGAAAAAACATTTAAAGATGAAATGCCAAAAGATGCATATGCCATGTGGAATAAGCTTAATAAATCACTTATTGGCTTTGAAGCTGATAATTGTACAGATTGTGGCGAGTGTATTTCAGTTTGTCCTGTTGGAGCTTTAGTTTCTGCTGATTTTCAATATAAATCAAATGCTTGGGAATTAAATAAAGTTCCAGCAGCTAATCCTCATTCTTCTGATTGTGCATTTATGTATTATGAAACAAAGCATACTTCATTAGAAGATCCAAGCCCTAAAATTTATAGAGTTACAAATGAACATCATTATTCAACTATAAATGGAGCTGCAAGATTTGCTTATGATTTTGAGAATAAAGTAAAAGAAAAAGATGAAAAAGCATTTAACAAAGCTATTGAAGCATTTAAGAAAGCAAAAACTATTAAGTTTAATTCATATATTACAAATGAAGAAGCTTTTATCTTACAATCAATTGCTAAAAAAACTGGTGCAAAACTTGTAAATAAAGATGCCTTTAACTATAAAAAGTTTTTAAATGCATATTCAACAGTTTCAGAACAAGCTTTATACTCTTCAAGTTTGACTGAAGTTCATGATTCTAATTTTGTTATTTCTCTTGGTTCATATTTAAAATCAGATTTACCAAATGCAAGATATGCCTTTAATAACTTAGTTACTACAAATAAAGGAAGTGGTATTTACTTCCATCCAATAGCTGACCCAGTTATAGAAAAAATTGGTAAAAAAGGTAAAACTACAGAGTTTATTTATCATAAACCCTTATGTGAAGAGTCAATTTTATATTTTATTTTAAATAGATTTGGGAAAAATTTACCAGAAAATATTCAAGTATATTTAGACTCATTTAAAGAAACAAGAAAGAAAACAATAGTTGAAACAATAAAAGAGACTGTTGTAGAAATTGTGAAAGATGAAGAAACAGGGGAAGAAAAAGAAGTTAAGAAAATAGTTCCTAAAAAAGTTAAAACAGAAGTTGAATTTGAATATACAAGACTTCTTGATAATATAGGACAAGATGAAAGCTTCCTTGAAACTATTGATACTTTAATTGCTAAAGTTGATACTTATTCATTAATGGTAGGAGAAGATTTATTTACTCATCCCCAAAGTGAAAATCTAGCAAAACTATGTGGATTAATTGATAAATATACAGATTTTTCTCTTGTAATTATTCCTTCACAAACAAATACTCTAGGAGTTAGTTTACTTTGTGATATTGAGGAAAATATAGATGGCTTTACTGTAGGATACAACGAAAAAGCAGATTTCCAATTAAGTGCTTTAGGTGATGGAGATTTAGATATTCCAGCACTTAATCAGCAAGAAGGAACATTTACTAATATTGATAAAAAAGTAATACCTACAAATGCAGCACTTCCATATAATGGCTATACCTTAAATGATGTTGCAAATGAAGTTTTAGGTTTAGATATTGAACATACAATTGAATACACTGAATTACTTCCTGAAGCTAAAGGTTTTAAATCAATTCATTTTGATAAATTACCAAACTATTTTGGAAATGATAGAGTTGAATATAGAGGTTACTCTTTAAATTCAACTTCTAGTGAAACTATAAAAAATGAACAAGTTGAAGAGATAAAAACAAAAGTTTTAGAAGCAAATGAAAATGAGTTTATAATTTATAGAGCTAATCCAATTAATCAGTTTAATGAATTTACAGCAATTGCTCATGAATTTGCAGAAAACTTACAATCAGGAATTTTTGCTTCGCCTAGTTTATTAGAAAAGTTAGAACTTAAAGAGGGTGAGCGTGTAAATGTAGCTTCAAATGGTCTTGAAATGAATTTAATTATTTACTGTGATAATCAAATTGCAGGAGATATTGCATATGTTTCAAGCTTTGAAAAAGATTTGGATACACAAAGCTTATTTGACACATACAGATATAGTAAAGCTGTAATTAAAAAGGCATAACATGGAAATAGGATTTATTATTGAAACGGTAGTAAAAGTAGTTGTCGTTCTTTCGGTATTAGCGTCCATAGCAGCTTTTACAACATATATAGAAAGAAAAGTCTTAGCTTATATGCAAAGACGACATGGACCTATGAATGTTGGACCGCATGGGGTATTACAATTAGCAGCAGATGGAATAAAACTTTTTACTAAAGAAGATTTTATCCCTCAAAATGCAGTAAGACCTATATTTATGATAGCTCCAATTATCACAGCAGCAACAGCATTTATTGCAGCAACAGCTGTTCCCTTTTTCCCAGAATTTGAACTTTTTGGATATACAGTAAGACCTATTATTGCAGATGTAAATACTGGGGTGCTATTTGTTATGGGAGTTGCTTCTGTTGGACTTTATGGACCATTATTAGCAGGTATGAGTTCTGCTAACAAATGGGCACTTTTAGGAGGTGCTAGGACAGCTATTCAACTTTTATCTTATGAAGTTGTTTCAGGACTTGCACTTTTAGCTCCACTTATGATGGTTGGAAGCTTATCTTTGATTGATATAAACAATTATCAAATGGGTGAAAATTATTGGTTAGTAGTTTATCAACCTTTAGCTTTTATTCTTTTTGTAATAGCAGGATTTGCTGAAACAAATAGAACACCTTTTGATTTACTTGAGCATGAAGCTGAAATTGTTGCAGGATATGCAACTGAATATTCAGGTATGAGATGGGGAATGTTCTTTATTGGAGAATATGCAAATTTATTTACAATTTGTTTCTTGATTTCGCTTATTTTCCTAGGTGGATTTAATGATATGTGGTTTATACCTGGTGGTTTAGCGATTATATTAAAAGTTATGATGTTGATTTTCTTCTTTTTATGGACAAGAGCTTCTTGGCCACATATTAGACCTGACCAATTAATGTGGTTATGTTGGAAAATTTTAATGCCATTATCAGTAATTAATATTTTAATTACTGGCTTTGTAATGATGTTTTAGGAGTTAATATGGGATTAGATAAATTAAAAGATAGAAATATTGCTGTTGGGGATTATATCAATATTTTAGAAGATGAATATCCTAAAACTGGATGGGAAGAATTTAAGCAAGTAACTAGAAGATCTGTAAAAGGTGAATTATTTGGTGGGCTTAAAATTGTATGGAAAATGATGACAGGTGCTCTTTTTAGAGATGAAATGCATACGGTTTCATATCCACAAGAAAAACTTCCAATAACAGCTAGATATAGAGCTGTTCATAAATTACTCGCTCTTCTAGAATCAGGGGAGAATAGATGTATTGGTTGTGGGCTTTGTGAAAAAATTTGTATTTCTGATTGTATTAGAATGGATACAAAAATTGATAAAAATTCAAGAAAAGAAGTTTTAGAATATAGTATTAATATGGGTAGATGTATTTTCTGTGGTTATTGTGCGGAAGTATGTCCCGAACTTGCAATTGTTCATGGTGGAAGATATGAAAATGCAAGTGAACAAAGAGCGCATTTTGCGTTAAAAGAGGATTTATTAACTCCACTTGATAAATTATCACAACAACAAGAGTATCCTGGTTTTGGTGCTGTATCTCCTGATGCAGATGAAAAAATCAAGAAAACTCCCTTGTCATACTAAGGAGGGAAGATGTTTGAAATAGTAGCTTTTTATCTGTTTTCAGTCTTAACAATTGTTATGTTCAGTATAACAGTATTTACAAATAATTCATTATATGCATTAAGTTCATTAGCAGCGGGCATGATTTTCATTTCAGCTTTTTTCTTTTTACTTGATGCTGATTTCTTAGGTGCAGTTCAGATTGTTGTTTATACAGGTGCTGTTATGGCTTTATATGCCTTTGGTATGATGTTCTTTGACTCTTTATCAATTGTTAAAGAAAAAATAAAAAACCCAAGATTAGTATTTTTATTAACAGGAGTTGTTGCACTTATAATTGTTATTATTTTTGTATCACCTATTATTGGAGCAAATATAGAAGCCCAATATCCTGTTACTCCTACTTGGGGAAATTCACGTGATGTTGGTATTGTTTTATTTACAAAATATTTAATTCCTTTTGAAGTTGCAGCTGTAATGTTACTTGTTGCAATGATTGGTGGGATTATACTAGCTGGTAAAAAAATGGAAGTTTCTTATTCTGAAATGACTGAAAAAGAAATTGATGATTTTGAAATACAAACTCGTGAAAATGCAGCCGCTAAAAAGGATGAAAAATGAGTTTAAATGCTTACTTAATTTTGTCAACAATCTTATTTGTAATAGGTATGATGGGGGTAATTAGAAGAAAAAATCTTTTAATGCTCTTCTTTTCAACTGAAATAATGTTAAATGCAGTGAATATTGGGCTTGCTGCAATTTCTAAATTCCATGGGGATTTAACAGGTCAAATGTTTGCATTTTTTATTATTGCAATTGCAGCAAGTGAAGTAGCTATTGGATTGGGATTACTAATTCTTTGGTATAAAAGAACTGGATCAATTGATTTAGATGTATTACAAAAAATGAAGGGGTAAGGCATGGAAAAATATTTATATATAGCACTTTTTGCTCCTTTAGTAGGTTCTTTAATAGCAGCACTATTTTCAATGCGACCAAAAATACTTTTTACAGGAGTTATAACTTCTATTTTATTAGCAGTTTCAATGATAGCTTCTTTAAATCTTTTATACTATGTATATTCAACAGAAGCAATAGTTCATGTTAAACTTATGGATTGGATTGTTATAGGAAATTTAGATATTCCTTTTGGCTTTGTAGTTGATCAAGTAAGTGTTACTATGATGGTTGTGGTTACTATTGTTTCAACAATGGTGCATATTCATTCAATTGGATATATGGATCATGATAAATCTTTTAATAGATATTTTGCTTGGTTATCAGCTTTTGTATTTTCAATGATGATTTTAGTAATGAGTGATAACTTTGCAGGACTATTTATAGGCTGGGAAGGTGTTGGTCTTTGTTCATGGGGATTAATTGGTTTTTGGTATCATATAGTTGATAGAGAAAAATCATCAGATATTTATAAATCACCATTTTCAACACTTTCACCTTTTTCTTCAATAAGTCCTAGTTTTGCAGCAAATGAAGCATTTATTACAAATAGGGTTGCTGACCTTGGAATGTTAGTTGCAATATTCTTAATTTATTGGAATATTGGAAGTTTACAATATGATGATGTCTTCGCACAAATTGGAACGCTAGAAACTGGTTTAATTGTAACAATTGCGATTTTCCTTTTTATTGGTGCAATGGGTAAATCAGCACAATTTCCATTTAATCAATGGCTTGCCAATGCAATGGAAGGACCAACTCCAGTTTCAGCTCTTATTCATGCTGCAACGATGGTAACAGCAGGGGTTTATTTAATTATTAGAGCAAATGAAATCTTTACAGCAGTTCCAGAGGTTGGGTATTTCATAGCTTGTCTTGGAGCATTTGTAGCAATTGGTGCTGCTTCTATGGCTTTAGTTGCAAGTAATATTAAAAAAATCATTGCTTTTTCAACTTTATCACAACTTGGATATATGTTTGTAGCTGCTGGTCTTGGAGCTTATTGGGTAGCTTTATTTCATCTGGCAACTCATGCTTTCTTTAAATCAGTTCTTTTCTTAGGAGCTGGAAATGTTATGCATGGATTAAATAATGAAATAAATATTAAAAAGATGGGTGGACTTCATAAATATATGAAATCAACATCAATTATTATGACAATAGCTTCAGTTGCACTTGCTGGAATTTTTCCACTATCTGGATTCTTTTCTAAAGACTTGATCTTAGAAACAGCTTTTGGTAGCCATGCATATATCTTATGGGCAGTTTTATGGATAACAGCAGGACTTACAGCCTTTTATTCATTTAGACTTATAATGTATGTATTTCATGGAGAAGAAAATTTTAATAAATTTCAAGAGCCTAATTTTCATCCACATGAAACATATCCATTTGTAATTGCTGCTATGACACCACTTGTTGTTCTTGCTGTGGTTGCTGGTTTCTTTAAAACTTCATATATTGAGATGATTACTAAAAAATTACCTGAATTAGATATCCATGTAGCTTCTGGAACTTTTTGGGTTTTAGTAGTAGTAACTCTTGGAATTGCTTTAAGTGGAATTGCTTTTGCAGTTATCAAATTTAGAAAAGATGGAACATATTTTAGTGAAAATAATAAAGATAAAGCCTTTTATAAACTATTAGCAAACCAATATTATATGCCTCATCTTATAGATAAAATAATTTTAAAACCATATTTAGCACTATCAAGCTTCTCTTGGAAAAAAATAGATTTAAAAATTGTTGATGCAATTGTTGATGGTGTAGCAAAAGTTATTTATAAAAGTGGTGAAGGAACTAGACTTATTCAAACAGGTAACTTATCAAGTTCTTTAAGATTGATGATCTTTGGAATCACAGTATTATTAGTGTTAAGTGTTGCACTTGGCATAGCGAAGTAAGGGGTTAGATAGATGGAACACATTTTATCAATTTTAATATTTTTTCCAGCATTTGCAGCATTGATTGGATTTTTAGTAAAAGATGATTCTATTAGAATTTATGGAATCGTCGTAACTGCAATTGAGTTTGTCTTAAGTCTTTTACTTTGGTCAAACTTTGATTCAACAGTAGCTGGAATGCAATTTCTTGAAACAATTCCTATGATAAGTGCATATGGAATTAACTATATTGTTGGAATAGATGGAATTTCATTATTCTTAGTAATTATGACAACCTTTATGACAATGATTTCAATTATTGGATTGAGCGAAAAAAGAAATTTAAAGCATTTATTAATCACTGTGTTATTTTTAGAAATGACTATGGTGGGGGTATTTTTAGCTTTAGATGCAATTATTTTCTACTTATTCTGGGAATTATCCCTTGTTCCAATGCTTTATATAATTGGAGCTTGGGGTGGAAATTTAAGAATTTATGCAGCGATTAAATTTTTCTTATATACCTTCATAGGTTCTTTAATTATGCTTGTTGGTATGTTATATTTAGGATATGTGTATTTTCAAACAACAGGAAATTGGAGCTTTAGTCTACAAGATTGGAATATGATGATTTTGCCATTTGATATGCAGTTTTGGTTATTTATTGCATTCTTTTGTGGTTTTGCAATCAAAGTTCCGATGTTTCCATTTCATACATGGCTTCCTTATGCTCATGGACAAGCCCCAACAATAGGTTCGGTATTACTAGCCGCAGTTCTATTGAAAATGGGAACATACGGGTTTGTAAGATTTTCTTTACCTTTATTTCCTGATGCTTCTGTATATTTTATAATTCCAATGGCTATTTTAGCTCTTATAGCAATTGTTTACACAGCTATGGTAGCTTATGCTCAAGAAGATATGAAACAAGTAATTGCCTACTCCTCTGTATCTCATATGGGTGTAATTATCTTAGGTATTTTTGCACTAAATGTAGAAGGAATTGGGGGTTCAATTTTCTTAATGATTTCACATGGTATTGTTTCTGGGGCTCTGTTTATGTTAGTTGGAGTTATTTATGATAGAAGACATACTAAGATGATAAAAGATTTTGGAGGATTAGCTTTAGTTATGCCAAAATTTGCAACAATTTTTGCAATTATGTTAATGGCATCCATAGGACTTCCTTTGACTATTGGTTTTGTTGGAGAGTTTTTATCTTTACTTGGATTCTTTAAAGTTTCTCCTGTTTTAACAGTAATTGCAGGTCTTACAATTATTTTAGGAGCTGTTTATATGTTAGTTATGTATAAAAAGTCTTTCTTTGGACCACTTACAAACGAAGCAAATAAAAACCTTGAAGATGTAAAAGGAAAAGAGTTAGTAGCTTTAATTCCTTTAGTAGCTTTAGTTGTTATTTTAGGTGTTTACCCAAAACCAATTTTAGATCCAATAAATAGATCAGTTTCACAGTTGGTTGAAGTTATGCAAATAAAAGCAGTAAATCCAAGCACTAAGGCAAAAATCTTAGAGTATAACACAACAGCAGGAGGTGCAAAATGATAGATGTAGCACCTATATCAATTGAATTTGCAAGTTTAAATTTTGGAACAATTGTTCCAATGTTAGTTGCCATTGTTGGAGCGCTTGTAATTTTATGTATTGACTTAGCAAATAAAAAACTTGATAAGTCTTTATATATTATGTTAACAGTTCTATTTTTGATTGTTGACTTAGGAACACTTCTTGGCTACTCAGGTGATGTTAGAGGATTCTTTGACTTAATGTTAGTTGATGGAATTGCAATTCTTTCACAAGGAGTTATTGTAGTTGCAGCACTAGTATTTGTAATTACTGCAATGAGTAATTTAAGATTCCAAGAGTATAGGTATCCTGAGTATTTTGCACTATATTTATTTATGGTTGCAGGTTTTCAGTTTATGGTAAGTTCAGACTCTTTGATTCTGATTTTTGTAGGACTTGAAACAGCGTCAATGGCATTATATACAATAATAGCAATGCATAACAGAAGAAATGCTTTAGAAGCTGCAATTAAGTACTTCACAATGGGTGCTTTAGCAACTGCATTTTTTGCTTTTGGTTCTATGATTTTTTATGCAATTACAGGTACTGTAGAATTAGGTCAAATTTCGGAAATATTAGTTGCCTCAAATTTTGAAAATTATCCAATGATTTTAATTGGTGTAATTTTTATGCTAGGAGCTTTAGGTTTCAAATTATCACTAGTTCCTTATCATACTTGGCTACCTGACGTTTATGAAGGTTCAACTGCTGCCTTAGCTGGATTTATGTCAATTGTTCCAAAGATGGCTGGATTTGTTGTAGCTCTTAGATTTTTTGAAATCTTTATTTCAAGTGGAGATATTTATGTTGAGATAATTTTATATGTAACAGTTGTTTTATCTATGACTGTTCCAAATATCATAGCCCTTGTGCAAACTGATATTAATAGAATGCTTGCTTACTCATCAATCTCAAATGCAGGTTTTGCAATGAGTGCAATTTTAATAGGAACTACGCAAGCTACTAATGCCTTATTCTTATATTGGATTCTATTTTTAATTACAAACTTTGGAGCATTTACAATGTTATGGCTAAATAGAAGTAAAGATTATGATTCTTTTGATTCTGATCATTCTTTAGATAAATATTCAGGTTTAATAAAAACTTCTCCTTTTGCGGCAAGTATGATGGGATTGTTTTTACTTTCACTTGCAGGTCTTCCACCTTTTGCACTTTTCTGGGGAAAGATGTATTTAATTGGAAGTGCTGTTAATGCTGGATACATGATATTAGCCCTTGTAATGGTAATAAACGCTGGAATTGCAGGATATTATTATTTAAAACCAATTGTATATATGTTCTTAAAAGATCCAATTGAAGGAAATAAGACTAAGTATATGGAAAATGCAACGACTCCAATTAAAGCATTAATTGGATTTTGTGCGATTATAACTATTTTATCAATATTTTTAATTGAACCACTATTAGAGATAATCTCTTATTATGTTCAAATCTCTGGTTACTAGGATTTTTCCTAGTAACTTTTTGTTCTAGTTTTTTTTAAAGCTCTATTTGCATATATTAAATTATCCGCCATTTCAATTAATCTTTTTTTATACTTTTCAAGTAAATCTTCTTGGGGGGTTATAGCTTGCCAATCTACATCTTTTGCTCCAATTGCAGTAGAAGTGTGTTTCATAAATGTTTTTGTAGTATAGAAACTATGATTCATAAAATATTTTGTTGTGTTATAATTTATTAAAATAGAAGCTTTATTAAGACTTGTTTTTCTATGCGTGGATTGTACTTGTCCATAAGGCCAGTAATAATAAGCAACCATTCTTTCAGAAAATTTTGCATGAACTTTGTTTCTAGAAAAGAGATTGTTTCTATCAGCTAAAATAACAAAAGCATCGGCTTTTTCTATGTCATCTAATTCATCATTTAATTCATCTTTTATTACACACTTTGCAGGTATATCGCCTTTTTTCTGCGTACAACATCTGCATTGAGTACATCTAGCAATTTGCATTTCACTAATTTTTGTTCTATGATTTTCAATCCCTAAGGAAGTAAAATATGCACTTAAAAAATCTATTATTTCATTCATTTCATTATGATATTTTTCTACACAATCTATAAATCTTATGACCATTGTTAGTCCTTAAATATATATGTATAAAATTTTAACATAAGTATGTAAATTTTATGCGAAGATATTGAGAAAAAAGCGCTAAGAGATAAACTAAACTAAAAGTAATTGATAACTTGTTACAATCCCATACAAATTTTAAAAATTATAAGGAAATCCCTTGAAAACTATAAGTGTTGCACACTCTCCTGATGCTGATGATATTTTTATGTATTATGCAATTAAATTTGGCTGGGTTACACCAAAAGATGCCATTTTTACAAATATAGCAGACGATATTGAAACTTTAAATAAAGCCACATTAAAAGGCGAATACGACATTTGTGCTATCTCTTTTGCTTTGTATCCTTTTGTAAAAGATGATTATGCTTTACTTAAAACTGCTGTTTCATTTGGTGAAGGTTATGGACCTAAGCTTATAAAAAGAAAAGGAACAAAACTAAAAAGAAATTTTAAAGTTGCACTTAGTGGTGAGTTTACTACAAATGGATTGCTTTTTAAAATAGCTTATCCTGAAGCTAGAATTACTTATATGAACTTTTTAGATATTGAAAAAGCAGTTATTGACGGAGTTGTTGATGCTGGAGTTTTAATTCATGAATCAATTTTATCTTTTGATGATGAGCTTGAAGTAGAACGAGAAATATGGGATATTTGGGTTGAACTTAGTGGTGGAGATTTACCTTTACCTTTAGGTGGAATGTGCATAAGACGTTCAATTCCTCTTCATAGTGCAATTGATTATGAAAACACATTAATTAAAGCTGTTGATGTAGCAAATAAAAATAGAAAAGTCTTAGCTCCTATGCTTTTAGAAAAAGGACTTATTAGAGTCGATGCTGCAACTTTAGATACCTATTTAGATCTTTATGCAAATGATAATTCTGTAAAGTTAAGTGAAATTCAATATAAAGCTTTAGATAAATTATTTGAACTTGGATATAAAAATGGTTTTTATGAAAACTTAGTTCGAGCAAAAGATTTTTTAATACCTGAAGAATACGAGGAATTACGAGCAAAGTGAGTTTAGAAAACAAGCTTGAAAATAGCTATAAAACAATAGACTTTTCAAAATATTCATCTATAAAAATAGGGCCAATAGCACAAATAAAAGTAATAAATGAAATTGGTGATTATAGAGATTTTCAAATAATTGGACGAGCTAATAATCTTCTTATTTCAGATAATCACCCAAATTTTGCAATTTTGGGTGAAGCTTTTAATTATATAAAAGAAAAAGATGGTAAGTTGTATGTTGGATGTGCTACAACTTCAGGAAAACTTTTAACATATGCACGAAAAAATAATATAGCAGATTTAGAATTTTTGGCAAAACTTCCCGGAAATATTGGAGGTTTAGTTAAAATGAATGCAGGTTTAAAATCTTGGGAAATTTTTAACTATATAGATAAAATCAAAACAAAAGATGCATATATAAAAAAAGAAGATATAAACTACTCATATAGAGAAACAAAAATAGATACTATAGTTTATGAAGTGGTTTTTAATATAGAATATGGTTTTTCAAAAGAAAAATTAAAAGAATTTAATAAAATGCGAGATAATCAACCTCAAACTCCTAGTGCTGGGTCTTGTTTTAAAAATCCAAAAGGTGATTTTGCAGGTAGATTAATAGAAGAGGTTGGTTTAAAAGGTTTTAAAAAAGGTGATATGTCTTTTAGTGAAGTACATTCAAATTTTTTAGTTAATCATGGACAGGGCAAGTTCCAAGATGCAATATACCTAATAAATTTAGCTAAAAATAAAATAAAAGAGAAGTTTAATATAGAGATACAAGAAGAAATAGTAATTTTCTAAAATTAATTGCTTTTAATTTTTTTATGTTAAAATTCGCAATCGTAAAAAATCTGGTTAATAGTGGAGCAATAAATATAGTGAAAAATTTAGTAATAGTAGAGTCCCCTGCAAAAGCAAAAACAATATCAAAATTCTTAGGTAAAGATTATACAGTAATGGCCTCAATGGGACATGTAAGAGATTTACCAAAATCAAAACTTGGCTTTGACCCAGATAATAATTTTGAACCCAAATATATTGTTTCAACAGATAAGAAAAAAGTTATAACAGATTTAAAAAAACAAATTAATAAAGATACTACTATTTACCTAGCTGCCGATGAGGATAGGGAGGGTGAGGCAATTGCATGGCACCTAATTCCCGCACTAAAAATCGAAAAAAATCCACTAAAAAGAATTGTCTTTCACGAAATTACAAAAGATGCTATTTTAGAAGCTATTAATAATCCACGAGAAGTAAATCAGCACCTAGTAGATGCACAACAAGCAAGAAGAATACTTGATAGGGCAGTTGGATATGAACTTTCTCCTTTATTATGGAAAAAAGTAAGATATGGACTTAGTGCCGGAAGAGTTCAAAGTGTTGCTGTTCGAATTGTTGTTGATAGAGAGCTTGAAATTAGAGCTTTTATTCCAGAAGAATTTTGGAAAATAAAAGCAGATTTTATAAATCCAGAATTAAAAGCTGAATTAGCAAAAATTGATGGAAAAGCAAAAAAAGTAAAAAATGAAGCCCAAGCAAAAGAGATTGAAGCTTCAATAAATCAAGGTGATTTTACTTTAGATGATATTGAAGAAAAAGATTCAAATAGAAATCCAGCAGCTCCATTTACTACTTCTACTTTACAACAAGAAGCCAGTAGAAAACTTGGATATTCTGTTAAACAGACAATGATTATTGCTCAACAATTATATGAAGGAAATGTTGGAAATATTCCAAATCATACAGGTGGTTTAATCACATATATGAGAACAGACTCATTAAATCTTTCAAAAGTAGCTACAAGTGCTGCTAAAGAAGTAATAGAAACTGAGTATGGAAAAGAATATTCTTTAGCAAAACCAAGAGTTTATAAATCAAAAGCAAAAGGAGCTCAAGAGGCTCACGAAGCAATTAGACCTGTAAACTTAGCATTAAAACCAGCTGATATAAGAGCTTATGTTGATAATTCACAATATAAACTTTATTCACTTATTTGGAAAAGAACATTAGCAACACAAATGCAAGCTGCAAAAATTGCAAATACTACTTATAAAATTGCTGCTGGAAAAAATAAAGAGTTTGAATTTCAAGTAAAAGGTCAAAGAATTATTTTTGCTGGATTTATGAAAGCATATACAGAAGGAAGTGATAATCCTGAATCTGCACTTGATAGTACAGAAAAGATTTTACCAACTATTAAAGTAGGAACTATTTTAAATCTTGAAAATTTAGATTTAGAGCAAAACTTCACAAAACCACCAGCACGTTACACAGAAGCTTCACTTGTAAAAAAACTTGAATCAGAAGGAATAGGAAGACCATCAACTTATGCTCCTACTATTTCAACAATTCAAGCAAGAGAATATGTGATAAAAACTGAAGATAAAAAACTCGCTCCCACTCCAACAGGTGAGATTGTAAATAGTTTTTTAGTTGACCATTTTCCAGGTATTGTAGATTTAGGTTTTACAGCACGTGTTGAAGAAGAATTTGATGATATTGCAGATGGAAAAATTGCTTGGCAACAAGTTATGCAAGATTTTTATGGAGATTTCAAAAAAACAATTACTGAAAAAGAAGAGAGTGTTAAAAAAGAGGATTATCTTCAAATTAGAGAGATGGGAATAGACCCTAAAAGTGGGAAACCTATGAGTGCAAGAGTTGGAAGATTTGGACCATTTGTTCAAATTGGAACAAAAGATGATGAAGAAAAACCTAAATTTGTAGCAATTCCTGAGCATTTAAATATGGATACAATTACAATGGACGAAGCACAATTCTTGTTTACACTTCCTAGAGTTGTAGGACAAGATTCTAATGGTGATGATATAAAAGCAAATATTGGAAGATTTGGTCCATATTTACAAATAAAAACAAACTACTTTTCACTTAAAACAGATGATCCTTATACAATTGAATTACCACGAGCTTTAGAAGTAATCAAAGAAATAAGTGAAGCAAAAGCTAAAGCTACAATCAAAACATTTGAAAAAGAAAAAATCCAAGTTTTAATTGGACAATATGGGGCTTATATTAAGCAAGGAAGAAAAAACTATAAAATACCAAAAGGTATAGAAGCTGAAGATTTAACTTTAGAACAGACTTTAGAAATTATTGAAAAAGATCCAAAATCTAAAGGAGGTGCTAAAAAAGCACCAAGTAAGAAAGCTACACCAAAAAGAAAACCAGCTGCTAAAAAAACTGTGGCAAAAAAGCCTGCAACTAAAAAGCCAGCTGCTAAAAAAACTACAAAATAAGATATGAAAATAGGAATTTTGTCAGATAGTCACTTTAAAAGTGACTATACTAAAGAGGTAATTGATTTACTAAAAGCAAAAGGAAGTGAATATCTAATTCATGCAGGCGATTTATGTATGGAAGAAAATTTAAAACATTTAGAAAAATCAGGTTTGGTTTATGTAAGTGTTTTTGGAAATAATGATATGTCACTAATTCCTTTATCAAATAAATATAAAATCAAGCAAGAGCCTTATTTTTTTAAGATAAAAGAGACTACTTTTAAATTAATGCATTTACCGTACTATATGACAGGTGATTGCGATGTTGTAATTTCGGGACATACGCATATTTTTGAATCAGAATATAACAATGGAACATTGTTTATAAATCCTGGAGAAGTATGTGCTAGAGAGAAGCCTAAGATTGAGTGTGTATTGTTAGAAATTAATGATAATGAGTATATAATTAATTATTATTCAAGAAATATAAATGAAAAAGAATTTGTAAAAAAAGAGATAAAATATGAACGAAAATAAAAATATTTTTTTATGTGCTATTTCAAATATTGAAAGTGGTACATGTAATGAAGATTGTAAATTTTGTACACAAAGTGTAAAGTATAAAGCAGATATTCAAAGATATAAAACAAAAGAAATAGAACAAATTGTAAAAGAAGCTAAGATTGCAAGAGAAAACGGTGCTAATGGCTTTTGTTTAGTAACAGCAGGGAAAGGTTTAACAGATAAGAGATTGGCTTTTGTTTGCGAAGCTGCGCGTGCTGTAAAGAAAGAAAATTTAGGACTAATATTAATAGCCTGTAATGGTACAGCTTCAGTTCCTCAAATTCAAACATTAAAAGAGGCTGGTATTGATGCTTATAATCATAACTTAGAAACTGCACAAGATTATTATTCTCAAATTGTTACAACTCATACTTGGGAAGAAAGATACCAAACTTGTAAAAATGTAAAAGAGGTTGGTTTAAGACTTATCTGTGGTGGTATTTTTGGATTAGGAGAGACACAAGAACAAAGAGTTTCTATGCTTGAGTCTATTGCTTCTTTAGATCCTATGAATGTACCTTTAAACTTTTTTCATCCAAATGAAGCTTTGCCTTTGGTTAAAAATAGTATTTCAAGAGAAGAAGCTTTTGAACTAATTACTCTAGCTAGAAAAATGGTTCCAAATGCAATGAAAATTATGGTTGCAGGTGGAAGAGAGTTAATGTTTGGTGAAGAGCAGTATAAGATTTTTGAAAAAGGTGCTAATGCCTTTGTTATTGGAGATTATTTAACAACTGCTGGAAAATCACCAGTTGAAGATATAAAAGAACTAGAAAGATTAGGTTTTAAAGTACAAAGAGAAAGAAATTAAGTATAGGAAACTGCTGTGACTGAAGAAATATTAATAATTATCTCAATATCTTTAATAATATTTGCTTCACCACTAATCTCAAATCTTTTAAGATTGCCTACTATTGCAGTTGAAATTACACTTGGAGCTTTAGCCGCTTATTTTGCCTTTATAGTAGAGCACTCTATTTTAGAACTAGTTGCAGAACTTGGATTCTTATATTTGATGTTTCTAGCTGGACTTGAAGTAGATTTAAAAAAGTTAGTTAATATTTCAGGGAATCTTTTAAAAAAAGCAATCTTATATAATGTAATTTTATTTTCATTATCTGCTATTCTTACTTTTTATTTAGACTTAAGTCTTATATTTATTGTGGTACTTCCTTTGATTTCAATAGGAATATTAGCTGCTTTAAAAAAAGAGTATGGAGATGTTCCTTGGATTCAATTATCGATTACTATTGGATTAATAGGTGAAATTGTTTCGATATTTGCCTTAACTACTGTTGCAGCAGCCTTAGAGTTTGGTATAAATTTTGAGTTTTATAAAACAATGATTTTATTTACAATTTTTCTTATTTCTATGCTTTTCCTTTATAAACTATTTCATAATCTTATTTGGTGGTATCCTGAAATAAAAGCTTACTTGATGCCTGAAGTTGATCATCAAGAACAAGATATTAGAATCTCGATGGCTATATTTTTCTTAATGATTACCGTGATGATTTATTTACATCTAGAAGTTGCTTTTGGGGCATTTATAGCAGGGACTTTTATTACTACATTTTTTGAAGAGCATAATAAACAATTACCACATAAACTTGAACACTTTGGATTTGGTTGGCTAGTTCCTATTTTCTTTATATATGTAGGTTCTTCTTTTGAATTAGAATCAATTTTTCAAGATGGCTTAGTTTACAATGCACTTATGATTGTATTTGCTATGATAGTAATTCGTGTTATAGCTTCAATGTTATTTGTAAAAGAAATGGGTTGGAATAGATTCTTTATTATAGGGCTTTCTCATTCTATGCCTCTAACGCTATTAATAGCCGTAGCAACGTTAGCATATCAGAATCACTCTATCACTCAGTTTTATTATTACTCATTTATCTTAGCATCTATTTTAGAAGTATTGATTGTTATGATTGCAATTAGAGTGATTTCGAATTTTATAAATTTAAACGAGAGAGCTAAAAATTAGATTAGTTTTAACTCTCATTTTATTTTGTTAGTTTTTAGATATTTTTAAAGTTTATTCGTAGATTTTTATAATACTTACCATTTTATCATCATAAGTAACTTCATAGTTTTCTGGAATTTCAGCTAATTCTACTACAACTCTAAAGAACTTATCTTTTTTATGATTTCCAACAGCTATTTTTGGAAAATTTGTTGATTCTAAAGTTTCTCTTTTTGTGTAAAAATTTTCTTTAGCTATATAATCTAAAATAATTTTTTTCTTTCCTGGAAGTGTAATTTTTTTTGAAACTTTGTATTTTGAAAAAATATCAATTTTATCATTATCATATTCGATTTTAACAAAAGGTAAAATCTCTTTTTCATTAATTACATCAAGTCTTGGCTTTACATAAACTACTTGTTGTACTTCTACTGGTTTTTCAATAATTACTTTTTTTACTATTGTTTTAGTTTTAGCCTCAGACTCTTTTTGAGCTTTTTCAATCATCTTTTCAACTTCTTTTTCAGTTAATGCTGGCTTCTCAGGAACAAGAGGTTTTAAAGGTTCTTCAGGATTATTCATTTTTTCATACATAGTGTCTACATATTGTTGTTCTTGTTGAAATTCTACATCATAGTTTTCATCAATTTCATTCATTTCAATAATTCTTGCAGCTTCCTCTTCATAAGCATTAGTAGGTGCAAAAGGGTTTTCTCTAGCAAATAAAATAGTAGAAAAAATAAGTAAAAAGGTAAATAAAGTTTTCATTCTTCAGGCTCCAAATTTTTTAGTTCGAAATACTCTTTTTGTAAATGAGCATTGTCTTTTTGTAATCTTTTAATTTCACTTTGGAGATACTCTTTTTTATATTTTAAAGAGCTATAAACTTCTAAAGAGTTATCTCCAAAAAGAATATTTGCAACATGATAACTAAGAAATATCGTAATAGCAATAGAGAATATTGCTATTAACGAAAATTTCTTTAGTTCATGAAATTTTTCTTTCATAAATTACTTTTGAAAAGGTTGTTTTCCTAAGTATTCAGCATATCCAATTTCTGCACCAATTTCTAGTAATCTATTGTATTTTGCAATTCTATCACTTCTTGATGTACTTCCTGTTTTGATTTGACCACAGTTTAAAGCAACAGCAAAATCAGCAATAAATGCATCTTCTGATTCACCTGATCTATGAGACATAACACAGTTATAGTTATTTCTTTGTGCTAATCTAACTGTTTGCATAGTTTCAGATACTGAACCAATTTGATTTGGTTTAATTAGAATTGAGTTTGCGATTTTTTTAGAAATACCTTCTGCTAAAATATTTGCATTTGTTACAAATAAATCATCTCCAACAATTTGAATTTTATCTCCTAACTTTTCAGTCATTAGTTTAAATCCATCCCAATCATCTTCACTTAATCCATCTTCGATTGAAATAATTGGATATTTTTCACATAAATCTACATAATAATCTACAAGTTGAGCAGATGTAATCTCTCTATTTTCAGATTTTAATACATAAAGACCTTTGTCATTTACAAGTTCAGATGCCGCAACATCCATTGCAATACAAATTTGTTTACCAGGAGTGTACCCAGCTTTTTCAATTGCTTGCATAATTACTTGAAGAGGTTCTTCATTTGATTTTAAGTTTGGTGCGAATCCACCTTCATCACCAACAGCAGTTGATTCACCCATTTCATCAATAATTTTTTTCAGATTTTGATAAACTTCAGCAGAAGCTCTTAATCCTTCTTTAAAATCTTCGAATCCAACAGGCATAACCATAAACTCTTGAAAGTCAACAGAATTATTTGCATGTTCTCCACCATTTATAATATTTAACATAGGTACAGGAACAGTCATTGCATTTGCACCACCAAGGTATCTATATAATGGCATACCTAATGATGTAGCAGCAGCTCGTGCTACAGCCATAGAAACACCTAGAACTGCATTTGCACCAAGATTTGAATAGTTGTTAGTACCATCAATATCTTTCATTGTAGCATCAACTTCGGCTTGATTAAATGGACTTAATCCTAATAATTCATCAGCAATAGTAGTATTTACATTTTCAACTGCTTTTAAAACACCTTTTCCACCATATCTATCATCACCATCTCTTAATTCTAGAGCTTCTCTTTTCCCTGTACTTGCACCACTTGGAACAATTGCACTTTCTTTTGTACCGTCACTTAGAACAACTGTAGCTCTAACTGTTGGGTTTCCTCTTGAATCTAATACTTCATCTGCATAAACGTTATCAATAAATACCATTTAAAGTCTCCTCTTTTGAGTAAAATTTCATTATTATACTTAAAAAATTATTGTTAATTGCTTTTGTTTATAATTTTTAAATATCTTAGAAAGATATTTTATATCAAATTGGAAATTTTTTTAGTTAAAAATAAAAAAAGGGAGTAAATAATTACTCCCTTTTTTCCTTTAATTCTAGATTTTTAGATTTTATTCGTCTTCAGATTCTTCTGTTTCAGCTTTATTACTGTCTTCATTTACACCCATTGCTTCTAAAATTCTATTTTCAATTTCAAGAGCAATTTCTGGATTTTCTTTTAAGAAGACTTTAGAGTTTTCTTTTCCTTGACCAACTTTTGCATCTTTATAAGAGAACCAAGCACCAGCTTTATCTACAATGTCAAGTTTAACACCATAATCAATAAGCTCACCTGTTTTAGAGATACCTTCTCCAAACATAATATCAAATTCAGCTATTTTAAAAGGAGCTGCAACTTTATTTTTTACAACTTTTACTTTTACTCTATTCCCTATTGAATTCTCACCTTGTTTAAGTGTTGCTATTCTTCTAATGTCAAGTCTTACTGACGAGTAAAATTTAAGTGCATTTCCACCTGTTGTAGTTTCAGGGCTTCCGTATCCTGTCATTCCAATTTTCATTCTAATTTGATTAATAAAGATAACAGTACAGTTCATTTTGTTTAAAAGACCTGTAATTTTTCTTAGAGCTTTTGACATAAGTCTAGCTTGCACCCCAACTTGCATATCATCCATATCTCCATCAATTTCAACTTTTGGAGTAAGTGCTGCAACTGAATCGATTACTACTAAATCAACAGCACCACTTCTAATTACTGTTTCAAGAATTTCTAAAGCTTGCTCACCATAATCAGGTTGAGAAACAAGTAAATTATCAATATCAACACCTAAGTTTCTTGCATACATTGTATCTAGAGCATGCTCTGCATCAATAAAAGCACAAACACCACCTGCTTTTTGACATTCAGCAATTGCATGTAAAGTAAGAGTTGTCTTACCTGAAGATTCAGGTCCGTAGATTTCAATAACTCTACCTTGTGGAAGTCCTCCTACACCAAGTGCTAAATCAAGCCCTAAAGAACCTGTTGAAATTGTTTCTGTTGGAACAACTTCTTTATCTCCTAGTCTAATCAAAGTACCTTTACCAAAAGTTTTATCGATTTGTTTAATTGCTAAGTCAAGTGATTTTTTTTGATTTTCATTCATTTTGTTTGTTCCTATTTATGTATCTATTTTTTATTTCTTTTGTTATGTTGGAATTTTATCAGATTTTATTGAAAGTATATATTTTTATTGCATTTTGCAATGTTAAATTTTAACTTTCTTTATTTTGTGATTTTTCTTCAGAAATTTTTTCTACAGTTTCAATAGTTCTAATATGAGAAATAACTCTCTTTTTCATAGTAAATTTTTTTATGTGTTTTGAAAGTATTTTTGTATATTTTTTATAATTCCTAGAACCTTTTTCAAAGCTTGCAAGTTTTTTTTGAATTTTTAGTATATCTTGAGGAATTGAATTATTTATCATGTAAAGCCTATAAAATTTATTTGTAATAAATTATTACATATATACTCTTATTATAATATTATTTAATACTTTGGAACTCGTTCTTCAATTCCTTTAATATACTTTTTTCTTTTCAAAATATAAAAATTTTAGACATAAAAAAACCCAAGTCCAAAGACTTGGGTTTTAAAAAGGTTAAAGAGAATTACTATTGTAATAATCTTAAAACATTTTGTTGAACAGAATTTGCTTGACTGATTGCGTATGAACCAGCTTGAGAAATAATGTTTTGTTTGTTGAAGTTTGCAGATTCTTGTGCATAATCAACATCTCTAATAATAGATTCAGCCGCTTTAACGTTTGTAGACTGAGTCATTAAGTTTCTAACTGCTGATTCTACTTGGTTTTGAGTAGAACCTATGTCCCCTCTGTATCCATTCAGGTCAGCAATAGCGTCATCAACAACCGCTTGGAATGAAGATGCATCTGCTTTAGTAAGAGTTGTTAAATCTTTTAAATCAGCTAAAGAATCACCTGTCCCAGCTTCTGTAATAGTTTTGTTAACAAGGTTTGAATCAGCTGCAAAAGTTTTAAGTGTAAAATCAGCTCCACCAGCTGCACCAGCTGTATTTGAAGTTATAGTAATTGCCCCAGCTACATTAGAAGCTGTATGATTAGCAGATAAAGTTGCGTCATCGTTAAAAGCTTTAACTAAAGCATCTGCAACATCAGTATCAGAATCTCCTGCTTCCGCAGAAACTGAAATTTTATCAGCACCAAGTGTTAATTCATACTCTTGTCCTGCAACAGCAGTAACTGTAGTTGCATTTGTTTCAGCTGTTGGAGCTACATTTGGAGTTGTATTAGTAACAGTAGGTCCTGTTGCTGCTACACCATCTGCCGCTTGACTTGTAGTAATAGTAGTTGCAGTATCAGCTCCTGCCGCTGCAGTTAATTTAATTGCTGTTGGATTTGATGCAGTAAAACCATGTGTTGCTGTATCATTATTAATAAGTGCTACTAAAGCAGCTCCAATTGCAGCATTATCAGCATCATCTGCAAGACCATTTACCCCACCTTCTACTGTATAAGTAGTAGAACCAATAGTAACAGATGCTGTATCTCCAAGTGTTGAGTTATTAAAGGCTGTAAATGCAGCAATATCTTGAATATTTGCAGTTCCATCACTTCCTGGAGTATTTGTTATAGCTGCTGCAGTTTCACTAGCTGGGTTTGCTGTACTAATATTTACAGCAACATTATTAGTATTACTTGTTAATTTCATAGTAGCGTCAGTAGCTGAAGATTGTGCTTGAACAGTAACTAAACTGCTAGCTGTTGCATCGTCTTCAATTGCTTTTTTAATTCCTGCATATACTTCTTCAACTGTTGCATCCGCATCAGAAGTAAAAGATACTGCAGTTTCACCAACTTTAACATTATAAGTTGCTTCATTAGCAGCTGTAATTGTCATTTCACTAACTTGAGCTTCTGCTAAACCTAAACCTTCAGTATTAGATTGAATAGCTGTGTTTGAAATAGTATCTAGATTTGATTCCCCAATTTGGAAAGATAAATCTGCAGAACCTTTTTTGCTTGTAGCAGAATCTTGAAGTAAAACATTACCATTGTAATTTGTTTGTTCAGCAATATTATCTAATTGTTCAAGTAATTTTGCAACATCTTTTCTAATTGACTCTCTACCTGCATCAGAAGTAGTATCAGTATTAGCTTGAATTAATTTAGCTTTAACAGTATCAAGGATATTTGATTGCTCAGCCATTGATTTATCAGCAATTTGAAGTAATGTTACAGCTGAATTACCATTTGCAACACCTTGATCAATTGAAGTTGCTTGAGTTCTTAATTTATCTGCAATTGCAAGACCAGAAGCATCATCAGAAGCTTTATTAATTTTAAGACCAGTAGAAAGTTTTTCTAAGGCACTTGAAATGCTTTTACCTGTATTTGTAGCTGCTTCTTGAGCAGTAATTGAAGAGACGTTTGTGTTAATAATCATAATAAATCCTTTTTATTTATGACGACATTGTGAAATAAATCACCTCAAAAAACCTTCTTGTTTTACCAAGCATAGAAGAAAAATAAATCTCTCTTCTTCGGAATCAATTGATACCTACTTTGAATATGTAGAATTGTGACACACCAATTCTTAAAGTTAGATTAAATTACTATCTTTTATTTATTTATTTTTAAAATTATTCCACATTCTATATGATTTGTATATGCAAACTGATCGAAGAGTGCAAATTTTTCTATGGTATGTGTTTTTATTAGAACTTCTAAATCTCTATGTAAAGTTTCAGGATTACAAGAGATATAAATAATATTTTCAAAATCTTTTACAAGGCCTCTTGTTATATCATCGAGTCCTGCTCTTGGAGGATCAACAAAAATTGTATCAAAGTTATATGATTTTAAATCGATATGCTCTAATCTTTTGTATTTTCTTTTTTCTTGTAAAGCTTCAATAAACTCTTCAGCACTCATTCTAATAAAATCAATATTTTTTGTATCATTTAATTCACAATTTGTTTTTGCTGAATTTATTGAAGTTTTTGAAATTTCTGTTGCAAGAGTTTTTCTAAATTTTTTGCTTAATGGAATTGTGAAGTTTCCTCCCCCGCAATATAATTCACATAAGTCATTTGGACTTTCATTAATATTTTTTAAAACCCAGCTTATCATTTTGATATTTACTTTTGTATTTGGTTGAGTAAAGCCACCTTCTTTATATTGAAAATGGAAAGGTTTATTATCTATTTGTAAAGTTTCTTCTATAAAGTCATTACTTAAAATTACTTTTTGTTTTCTACTTCTTCCTATAATTTTGATATTTAATTTTTCTTGTAGCTCTTTTGCTTTTTCTTCCCAAGTGCTATCTAGCTTTTTATGATAAATCAAGCTTACTAGCATATTTCCTGTACTTGAGTTTAAGAACTCTACGGTATATATTTTAAAAGATAAAATGTCGTCATTTGAGATTTCTTTTAGAAGTGGGGGCATTAGTTTTGCAATATCATTTGAAACTATACTACAAGAATCAATCTCTAAGGCTTTTTTTTCAAAATCATTCATAGCATATGATAAAGTACAATTATCATTTTCATCAAAGTTTTTCCAAATTCTAAATTCTGCTCTATTTCTAAAGTTTTGTTCTTCACTTTTTATTATGTCAAATTCCATATTTGTAAAGTTGGAAAATCTTTCTTTTTCTCTATTTATTTTATATTCAAGTTGTTCTTCATATGATTTATCCCATAAAACACAAGAGCCACATTTCCCAAAATATTCACAATTCATTAATAACCTTCAATCTGTATTCTTATTTAATCTGATATTATATTCAATTGATTATAATACGCCCATGAAAGAAAACTGGCAACAACAATTACAAACCTTATTAAAGTGTGATTTAAAATCACTTTATCCATTAGCACGAAGTTTAAATAGAAAATTAAAATTTTATGTAGGCCCTACAAACTCAGGTAAAACTTATAATGCCATGCAAGAATTAAAAGTTGCAAATAGTGGCTTATATCTAGCTCCTCTTAGATTATTAGCACTTGAAGGTTATGAAGATTTAAAGAGTGAACTTATTGATGTTTCTTTGATTACAGGAGAAGAGCAGATTATAAATGAAGATTCGGCTCATGTTTGTTCAACTATTGAAATGATTGATTTCAATCTTGATGTTGATGTTGCTGTTATTGATGAGATTCAAATGTTAGATGATGTTGATAGAGGTTGGGCTTGGGTAAATGCCATTATTGGTGTGCCTGCAAAAACTGTGATTATGACAGGAAGTGTAAATGCCTTAGATGCTGTTAGAAAAATAGTTTCATATTTAGGTGAAGAGCTTGAAGTTGTTAAACATCAAAGAAAAACACCTTTAGAAATTATGCATAAACATACAGCACTTGATCATTTAGAAAGTGGAACAGCACTTATTGCTTTTTCAAGAAAAGATGTTTTACAACTAAAGCAAAAATTGCAAAAGAAATATAAGGTTTCAGTAATCTATGGAAACCTCTCTCCTGAAGTTAGAAGAGATGAAGCTAAGAGATTTAGAGAAAAGAAAAGTGATATTTTAATAGCAACCGATGCAATAGCAATGGGCTTAAATCTTCCAATAAAAAATATACTTTTTACAACTGATACAAAATTTGATGGAATAAGTAGACGAAAAATTAATGTAAATGAAATAGTTCAAATAGCTGGGCGTGCAGGACGATATAAAATCTTTGATAAAGGCTTTTTAGGAGCAACTAAAAGAGATGTTTTAGATCATATAAGAGAAGAGTTCTCTAAGCCTATAAAAACTATAAAACCTCCTTTTGCTGTAAAAATAAACAATGAACAACTTGAAGCATTAGCTTCACATATAAAAACAACTTCACTTACTAAAGTATTAAAGTTTTTCAAAGAAAATATGACTTTTGATGGTCCTTTTATTGCTTCTAATATTTCATCTATGATTGAAGCTTCAAAAATAGTTGATAAAAGAGATAACATGACTTTAGAAGATAAATATTTATTAGCACAAGCTCCAATAACTTTAAAATCAAATATAATTGTTCAAGCATATGAAGCCTATATTGCAGCTGTTATCAAAAAAAGAGTTTGTAGATACAAGCCTTCAATTACGCTTCCTAAAAAAGCAATTACTCAAAAAGATTTACTTTTAGTTGAAGATGAGGTTAAGAAAATCTCACTTTATTTATGGCTCTCATATAAATTTCCTGAGCTTTTTTTAGATTATGAAAAAGCTGTGATTTTAAGAAACAATTTTAATTTATTTATTGAAAAATCTTTAAAGATGAATTTAAAACTGCAAGAAGAATTTAAAAGCAGAAAGTTTTCTAAACCATATAGACGAAATAGAAGAGATTAATTAACATTTTTTTAGCTATAATCTAACTAATTATGCAATTTGAGGAATTTTTCGGTGTTAAGAATATTTAAAACAGATGGTGTAGAGGCCTTACATAAAGAACTCTTAAAAAACTATATTGATGAAGGTAAAATCCAGTCTTTAATTGATAGCGGTTTAAATATAAACAGGCGAGATGAAAAAGGCAGAACTTTACTTTTCGAACTAGCTGCAAAAAGAAGAATAGAATCTATTAAATTATTGATAACAAATGGTATAAATATTAATGCTGAAGATAATTATGGAAAAACTGTATTAAGCGAAGCAGTTAATAAAGTTGATGGAATGATGATTCGATTTTTAATCGAAAATGGAGCTTCAATAAATCATGTAAATTCTTCAGGAAGAACAGTTATTCAAGATGCTGCTTTAGAAGAAAATGAAAAAGTATTTAATATTTTAATGAGTCAAAATCCAGATTTATCGTTAAAAGACCATTACGGAAAAACAGTACTTTTTGATGCAATAGAAGGTGGAAGTCTTAATATTGTAAGAGAAATTGTAAATAATATTGAAGATATAAATATAGTTGATAACAATGGACAAAGTGGACTTTTTTATTCTGTTTTGAAAGAAGAAGATTCAATTACAAAGTTTTTAATTGAAAATGGTATAAATGTAAATATTTTAGATAAAAAAAGACAAACTGCACTTTTTAATGCTCTTATTTTAGGAGCTAGAAACTTACCTACAATTGAATTACTTCTAGAAAATGGAGTGAAATTAAATACAAAAGATTATGCTGATAAAACACTTTTAGATGAGATTTTAAAGATTAATGCAATTTCAAAAAAACCAGATAGCTCTAAAATAGAGGGTAAATATAAATTAGTTAGAAAAGATAGAAACTATATTAAATTAACAGGAATTTTAATAGAAAATGGCTTGGCAATTGATAGAATAGACTCTCAAGGACAAACCGTACTTTATAAAGAGGTTGAAAGAGAACATTATGATACGGTTGATTTTTTAATTGATTCAGGTGCTGATATAAATACTCAGGACAATGATGGCCGAACAGTAATCTTTGATGCAGTGTTAAAAGGCCCTGCAAATATGAATATGATAGATCATTTGCTTAGTAGAGGGGCAGATATTGATCATAGAGATTTTGAGGAAAGAACGGTAATTGATGAAATAGTAGAAGCTATATTGATTACACAAAACGGCAAAAAACCAAGATCAAGAAGATATTTTGAATTAAAAATTGAAGAAAATTATATTATTTTATTAAAAAAGATGTTTTTATTCAAGCCTAGAATAAATCTTCCTAGAGAAGATGGAAAAACAATACTTTTTGATGTAATTACTGAAAATAATATTGAATTAATAAAAGTATTTATAAACGCAGGTGCAGACTTAAATGTCCTAGATAATAAAAATAACTCCCCTTTATCTTATATGATTGATGAAGGATTACTTCTTACTAATCAAAGAGACAAAGAGCATTTCTTAGAAAGACTTGTTTTTGTTTTAAAGTTTAGAATTGATGTTAATACTATAGACAATGATGGGAAAACAGTTTTTCATAAAGCTGTACTTGCCAATGACTTGGATGTTGTAGAAAAACTTCTTACAAAAAAAACAAACCTAGATATTAAAGATAGACAAGGAAGAACTGCTCTTCATCATACTCAATGGAAGGGTAATTATAAAATTGCAAGACTTTTAATAGCAGCAGGAGCTGATATAAACGAACCTGATAATGCTGGGTTTACTATTTTAAATTATGCAGCAATTTTAGGACATACAAAATTACTAGTAGTATTAATTTTATCTGGTGTTTTAATGTACAACCACAGTAGAAAAAGTAAATCAGTAGCTAGATTTTTCAAAGAAAAAGAAGAAAATCTAAATAATTTACTTAATGCAAATATTACAGATGGAAAAATGAGAAGAGCAATCGAAGAGGTTACTGAAAATTTAAGAAAAGAAATTAACGAAGCTTTAAAAGGATAATCAATATATGACAAAACCTATAATAAATAAATCAATAATAATTTTAGCAGCAGGTGCAGGAACTAGAATGAAATCAACGACACCAAAGGTTTTACATAAAATCTCTGGTAAATCAATGTTGTATTATTCTATAAAAGAAGCTCTTACTTTAAGTGATGATATTACAGTTGTACTTTTTCACCAAGCTTCAATTGTTCAAAAAGAAATGGAAAAGTATTTCCAAAATATTAATTATATAATTCAAGACCATGCAAATTATCCTGGAACTGGTGGTGCTGTTATGGGTATAAAACCAAAATATGAACAAGTTTTAGTTTTAAATGGAGATATGCCTTTGATTCAAGCCTCTGAGCTTAAAAAATTTGATACTTTTGGGGCTAATGCTTCTATTGTTATGTCTGTTTTAGAACTTGATTGTGCTGATGGATATGGACGGGTTATTATAGAAAATGGCGCGGTTAAAAAAATAGTTGAACAAAAAGATGCAAATGAAATAGAGTTATTAGTAAAAACAGCAAATGCAGGAATTTATCAATTTGAAACAAAGTTTTTGCTTGAAAATCTTCCCAAACTTTCAAATGATAATGCCCAAAAAGAATACTATATTACAGATTTAATAGAAATGGCAATAAATCAAGGAAAAGTATTAAAACCACTTGTTGTTAGTGAAGAAAACTTTAAAGGTGTAAACTCAAAAGTTGAACTTTGTGATGCTGAAGTTATTCATCAAAATAGAATAAAAAAAGAGTTTTTAAAGCAAGGTGTAATTATGAGATTACCTGACACTATTTATATAGAAGAGGGTGTTCAAATCCAAGGTGAATCTATTTTAGAAAATGGAGTTACACTTTTAGGAAATACAAAAATCATAAATTCACATATAAAAACAAATACTGTTATTGAAGATTCTATTTTAATTGATAGTGATGCTGGACCAATGGCTAGAATTCGTCCTGGAAGTGAATTAAATAAAACTCATATTGGAAATTTTGTAGAAACAAAAAAAGCAAAATTAAATGGAGTAAAAGCAGGACATTTATCATATCTTGGTGATTGTGAAATTGATGAAGGTACGAATATTGGCTGTGGAACAATTACTTGTAATTATGATGGAATCAATAAATACAAAACAATTATTGGTAAAAATGTTTTTGTTGGAAGTGATACTCAGTTTGTAGCTCCTGTTACTATTTCTGATAATAGTTTAATTGGAGCAGGTTCAACTGTAACCCAAGATGTAAAAGATGGACAACTTTATACTACAAGAGCTAAGAAAAGAACTGTTGAAGGTTATTTTTATAAGCACTTTGAGGAAAAAAGTAAAGATTAAAATAGATTAAAAAATTTAGAAAGATATTAGATGTTATTAAAAGATAAAAATATTATAGTAGCAGTTACAGGGTCAATTGCTATTTACAAAAGTTTAGAATTAGTTAGATTATATATAAAAGCAGGAGCAAATGTTAGAGTAATAATGACTCAATCTGCAAGAAGATTTATAACTCCTTTGACTTTTGAAGCAATTTCTCAAAATAGAGTTTTATGCGAAGATAGTGAAGATTGGGATAAAAAATCAGTTTATAATCATATTGATATGGGAAAATGGGCTGATGCTTTTGTTATTGCTCCTTGTTCTGCAAATACTATAAATAAAGTGGCAAATGGAATTGCAGATAATCTTTTAACTCAAACAATACTTGCTTACACTAAAACAATAATTATTTCACCAGCTGCAAATACAAATATGTTAAAAAATCCTATAACTCAAAAATGTTTACAAAAGTTAAAAGATGCAAATTTTGAAATAGTATCTTCTCAAGTTAAAGAATTAGCATGTAAAGATGTTGGTGATGGCGCTATGGCAGAACCTTTTGATATTTTTTATGCAAGTGCAAAGCAATTACTAAAAAACAATTATTGGAATAATAGAAAAGTAGTTTTAAGTGGTGGTGGAACTATTGAAAAACTTGATGATGTTAGATATATTTCAAATTTCTCTTCAGGAAAAATGGCTTCATCTTTAGCTTTAGCTTTATATTTAAAAGGCGCTGATGTTACTTTGATTTCAACAAGAGGATATGAAAATTTACCAAAAGAGATAAAAATAATACCTGTCCAAAGTAGTTTTGATATGTATCAATCTTTAGTTTCTTCTCTTAAAATTGCAAAAGAAGAGAATAAAAAGAAAGCATTTTTGTTTATGGTTGCCGCTGTCTCTGATTATCTTCCAAGTATAGAGAAAAAAGGTAAATTAAAAAAAGATGATTTAGGAGATATTTGGAATCTTGAATTAAAAGAAAATATTGATATCTTAAGCTCTTTAGATAAAAATGAAATAATATCTATTGGTTTTAAAGCTGAAATGGATAAAACTAAAGCTTTAACAAATGCAGAAAAAATGTTAGAAAAGAAAAATCTTGATGGGGTTTGTCTAAATATTTTAGATGATAAAAACTCTTTTGGTTCAAATCAAAATGATATTGAATTAATTTTAAAAGAAAGTTCTCACAAATTTGCAGGAGATAAGTTAGATATATCTTTAGATATTTTGAAAACTTTAGAAAATGAGTTTGCCAATTATGAATAAATCACAAGCTCCTGCTCACATTGCTATTATAATGGATGGAAATGGACGATGGGCAAAAGAACGGGGGCTTAAAAGAACAGCAGGACATGAAGAAGGGGCTAAAAGAGTTCGTGATATCACTACTCATTGTTCTGATATTGGAGTTAAGTATTTAACTTTGTATGCTTTTTCCACTGAAAATTGGTCAAGACCAAAATTAGAGGTTGAGTTTTTAATGAAACTTCTTGATTCTTGGCTTAAGAAAGAATTGCCAATTTATTTGAAAAACTCTACAAAATTTAAAGCAATTGGAGATATTTCAAGATTTTCAAAGAGCTTACAAAAGACAATAAAGCAAACAGAAGAAAAAACTGCAAATGGAACAGAACTAACTCAAGTTTTAGCTTTAAATTATGGTTCTCAAGATGAGATGCTAAGAGCTATGAAAAAACTAAGAGAGAAAGATTTAGAAATTACAAAAGAAAATTTTGAAGCTTGCTTAGACACAGCTGGAATGCCTCCTGTTGATATGCTTATTAGAACAAGTGGCGAGATAAGACTCTCTAATTATCTTTTATGGCAAAATGCTTATGCTGAAATGTTTTTTGTAAGTTCTTATTGGCCTGAATTTTCAACTCAAGATTTAGATGATTTAATAAGTGATTTTAATTCAAGAGAAAGACGTTTTGGAGGTATTTAGTTTTATCTTTGGTGCTGTTTTTGGCTCTTTTTTAAATGTATTAATATTAAGACTACCTGAAAATAAGTCAGTAGTAAGTCCAAGAAGTTCTTGCCCTTATTGTAATCATATAATATCTTGGTATCATAATATTCCAATATTTTCGTATCTTTTTTTAAGAGGAAAATGTGCTTATTGTGGAGAAAAAATATCAATTCAATATTTTGTAGTTGAGTTATTATCTGCTTTTATAACATTAGCATTATTTGTAAAATTTGGTTTAGGATTAGAGTTTTTATATGCTTTAATTCTCTTTTATACTTTAATCGTGCTCTCTTTTATAGATTTTAAATATAAAGCAGTTCCTGACTATTTACTTTTAATAGCACTTGTTTTATCATTTTTTGTAACAAGCTATAATTTAATAGAGGCTTTTAAAAATGCTTTTATAGTTTCAGGAGCCTTTGTTTTATTGAATTTTGTGCTGACATTTTATATACAAAATATTAAAGCAAAAATCTTAAAAGATGAGAGTTTAAAAACACAAGAAGCAATGGGAGAAGGTGATATTCCCATTTTAGCTATACTTGGAGTAATTTTGGGTTTAAAAGGTGCCCTTATAGCTATATTTTTATCATCAATTTTTGCTATAATACCTTCAATTTATTTTAATATAAAAAAGAAAGATATTCAAACGCCATTTATACCATATTTAGTTTTAGGATTTTTAGTTGAATACTTCTTTATCTTTTCAAAGGTTTTTTCTTGAAATTAAAACAATATTTATATAGTCAATTAGCTCATACATTTTTCCCTATTTTTTTAGGATTATATTTTATTACTTCAATTATATATTTAGTAAAAATTGCAGCCTTAACTTCAGTTATTACGATGAATGTCTTTGAGTTATTTAAACTTTATATGTACGTAATTCCTACAATCATATTTTATACAGCGCCAATATCTTTTTTTGTTTCACTTGTTATTACCTTAACAAAACTTTCAAGTGAATATGAACTTATTGTAATAACCTCTTTTGGTTTAAATCCTTTAAAGATTTTAAAGATTTTTTTTCCTATAACATTATTCTTATCTATTTCCTTATTAGTAGTATCAGTTGGACTTATTCCCAAAGCAAAATATTTAAATGGAGTTTTTTTAGAACAAAAGAAAAAAGAAGCAAATTTTAATATAAAAGCTTCAGAATTTGGCCAAAAATTTGGGAATTGGTTAATTTATATAAATGAAAAAGATGGCAAAAAATATAATGAAGTAAAATTATTTCAAACAGAAGACTTAAAAGATCAATTTATTATTGCAAATCATGCAGTTTTGGATAATGAAAAAGGCGAATTAAGTTTTAAATTATATGATGGAAAATCATTTCATATAGAAGATGAAGAGTTTAATCAAATTGATTATAAAAGTATGGATATAAATGAATCTTTAAGAGATGGTGAAAATGAACTTTTTATTAACTCTTACTTATATTGGAAAAAAAATATTGAAACAAATGATGAGATTGACAAGTTTACATTTTATATTTTAACTTCATTATTTCCTCTTTTTTCTCTTTTCTTAGTTATCTCTTTTGGATATTTTAATCCTAGATATGAAAAGAATAGGGCGGTTGCTCTTAGTATGGGTTCTGTTGTAATTTTCTATATTTTTATGGACACAATGACAGATAATTTCTTTTTACACTCTTTATATGTGGTACCTATTACTTGGCTAATTGCCAGCTATTATTACTATACAAAGAGTGTAAAAACTCAGTATTAGACATAATACTAAAATGCAAATACTAATATGAATGCGAAATTCACTATTGTTTATGATGGCACTTTATATCAAGGAAGTCAAAGCCAAGCAAATGGCTTAAGTGTAGAAGATAGATTACAAAAAGCCTTTAAATCAATTAATATAAATACAAAAATATTCTTAAGTGGTAGAACTGATAGAGATGTTCATGCTACAGGACAAGTTTTTAATTGTGTTCTTCCTTTGTATTGGCATGATTTATCAAAGTTGAAAGATATTATGAATAAGCAGCTTCCTTCTTCCATTAGTATAAAAAAGATAGTAAAAGTAGGGGATGATTTCCACTCTAGATTCCATGCTAGAAAAAGAGTTTATAGATATTTAGTCTCGAAAAAAGAAGTTTCTGTTTTTTCTTCAAAATACATTTCACATTATAAAGAATTTGATGAAGAGCTGATTTCAAAAGCAATAAAAAGTTTTATAGGTGTTCATGATTTTGAATATTTTCATAAAACAGGAAGTGATAAAGAGAATACAGTAAGAGAAGTATATGAAGCAAAGTTTTATAAATATAAAGATATTTATGTTTTTAAATTTACAGCAAATTCATATTTAAGATCACAAATAAGATTAATGGTAGGCTCACTTTTAAAAGTTGGTGAAAAAAAACTTTCAATAGAAGATTTAAAAGCCCAATTAAAAAGAGAGAAAAGAGTTTTTAAATTACCTGCTTCCCCTTATGGGCTATATTTAGCAAAGGTTTTTTACTAATGTTTAAAAAAAGAAGATTCTATACGCTCTTTGATATTAGAAAACAACTTACTTTTCTTCCTTTGCTTTTTGTTGGAATTGGGGCAATTTTATCATTAATTCTTATTATCTTTGTTTTAGAATTCAGAAAAAATAATGAAATATCATTTCATTTGCAAAAAGATAAGTTTTATAAAAAAACAATTTTAAATGAATATATAAGTGATTTAAAATTTAATGCTAGTTCTTCTTTTGATAAAGAAGAAGTTGACTTAAAAGACTCTATTATTTCTTTACTTGGATATATTAAATACTCAGAAGAGAAAATAACTTTAGAAAAATTAAAAATATTAATTGCCCAAATCAAGAAAAAAAGTAATTTAGATTTTGTAATTTTTGATAAAGAAAGTTTTGAAATTTATTATGGAAAGCAGAGTATTGATTATTTAAAAACAATTACAAATTCAAATTTAGAGCTAAATAATTTTAGATATCACATGCTTAGAAATATACTTTATATTGGAGATGATAATCTTATTTATTGGATAGACAATGATAAAAGAAAAATCAGATTAAGTTATTTTAAAAATGTAGAGAATAGTAAATTTTACTTAGGAGCTTTTACCAAAGTTGATGATATGAAAGATTCTGTAAGAAATGCAGTTTTAACTTCTATTGTGCAAAAAAGCAAATATTATAATCACAGCTATTTCTGGTTTTATGATTATAATTTGGGTTATGTTTATAACTACTATAACAAAGGGCAAAAACTAGATGCCAAATATATTTTAGAAAAAGATAGATTAAATAGTTCAAATATAATTTTAAAAAAGTATTTAGAAAATAAAGCAGATAATGAATCTTCTAGTATTTATAATTTTACAAAATATAACTTTTTAATTTCAATTAAAAGTTTTAATCTTCCTACAAAAGTTTCAGAATTAAAGTTCGAATATAACTCAAAACTTATACTTTCTATATTAATAGTTTGTTTAGTCTCACTTATTTTAATAATTGCTTCTATACTTTTTACTAGGTTTATTACAAAGATTTTTCATATATACAATAAAAGATTAGAAAATAGAAATACCTTATATAAAAAGTGGAAAGAGAGATATGAATTAGCAATTATTGCCTCAAATGATGGTTTATGGGATATTGATTTAAAAACAGGACATATATATTTTTCTAAAAAATGGCTTGATATGTTTGGCTATGAAGATGGAGATATAAATACTTTAATGCAATGGCTTGATCTAATTCATGAAGATGATAGGGAATTTGTTGAGAATAGGTTAAATAATCATATTGAGGGAAGTAGCGAGCATTTTATTTCAGAATATAGAATTAAAACTAAATCAAATAAATATAAATGGATTTTAGTTAGAGGAAAAGCTTTTGATGATAATTTAGATAAAAGAATGCTAATGATGTCAATGGATATTGAACAAAGAAAGAAATTAACAAAAGAGCTTCAATATGTGGATTTATTAGTTGAATATGGAAGAATAGTTATCTTTAAATGGAAAAATGATAAGAATCTTACCGTTGATTATTTATCAAAAAGTATTAACTCTTATGGCTATGATACAGATGATTTTGAAAGAAATAGAATAAAGTATTTTGATTTTATTCATAAAGATGATGTAGAGGATTTCAAAAAAGATTTATTTATAGCAATAAAGAATTATGAAAAATCATTTACGAAAATTCATAGAGTTAGAGATAAAGATGGGGAAATTAGATGGGTATTTAATAGAACTATTTTTCTAAAAGATGATTTTGGAAATATTACTCATTTATATGGATATATAAATGATATAACAATAATGAAACTACATGAAGAAGAATTAACTCAAAAGATTGCTGATGAAGTTGCAAAAAATACTGAAAAAGATAGGCTTTTAGTTCATCAAAGTAAACTAGCTGCAATGGGTGAAATGCTAGGAAGTATTGCTCACCAATGGAGACAACCTCTAAATAATATCAACCTTCTTACTCATTTTATTAGAGATAGTTATGGGACTTTATCAAAAAAAGAATTAGATGATATTATAAAAGACACAAAACTACAAATTGACTATATGTCTGATACTATTGATGATTTTAGAAATTTTTATCAACCAACAAAAGATAAAATTAAATTTGATGTAAAAGAGGCAATTGAACAAAGTTCAAAAATAGTTCAAACACAATTTGAGAAAAGTGGAATAAAATTATCAATTATAGGTGATAATATTGAGATTACAAATTATAAAAATGAATTACAACAAGTTGTTTTAAATATTTTAAATAATGCAAATGATGCTGCAACTATAAAAAAAGAAGCAAACAATTTTAAAGCAGAAGTTCTAATAGAAATTAAAAAACTTGATAAAAGAGTAGAGATTAACTTGTCAAATAATTGTGGTGAAGTCAATAGTGAGGTTATGAACCGAATGTTTGAGCCATATTTCACAACAAAATTTGAAGACCAAGGTACGGGTATTGGTTTATATATGGCAAGGACAATTATTGAAAAAAATATGAATGGAATAATTGGTGTTGTTAATATAAAAGATGGGGTTTGTTTTACAATTAATTTACCACAATAAAATAACTATTTTGTTATAATGCATAAAAATTTTTATTGGAAAGAAATATGAAAAGTTATTCTACAAGAGTATTACTAGTTGAAGATGAAGATGTTGCTAGAAAGACTCTCTCTTTTTATTTGAACACAATTTTTGATGAAGTTGTTGTAGCTTGTGATGGCAACGAAGGAAGTTCAATATTTAGAAAGAACTTTGAAGAAGACAATCAATTTGATTTAGTTTTAACTGATTTAAAAATGCCAAATAAAGATGGTTTATCAATGATTGATGAGATTAGAAATTTAGTTCTTAATCAAAGATTTATTATTGTAAGTGCCCATAAAAATGAAGATGATTTATTAAAACTTATTAATTTACGAGTTTTAGGATATTTTGTAAAACCATTAAATATTGACAATATGATGGAGATGTTAAAAAAAGTTAAAGATGAAGTTTTAGCAGACAATATTGTTTCTACAAAATTAAATGATTTAATAAGCTTAAATAAAAGATATACCTATAATAAAATAAATGACAAACTTTATAATGGGGAAAACATAGTAAAACTATCAAAAAAAGAGCTGGATATTTTGAAAGTGCTAATTGATAATCTAGGTATAGTAGTACCTGTAGAAAGATTTAAAGAAGTTGTTTGGGATGATATAAATACAAATGATTCAGCATTTAGAACAGTAATGAAAAGATTAAAAGATAAAGTTAAAGATGATGATTTTATCGTTTCCCATAAAGGTTATGGCTACATAATCGAAAAGCTTTTAATAAAAAACTAATAAATCTAAACCTTTTTTAAAAAAGATAAAAAGCGCTTTTTAAAGCGCTTTTCTCTCTCTACTTTTTTGCATAAGATACAATCCAGCAAATATTAACATACCTATTACATATGAAATATAATGTGATGGAAGGCTAAAATAACTTTCCATTATTTTTGGTAAAAACATAAATGGAACAATAGTTAAGAAGGTAAATCTTTCTATAATATTTGTTTTTATAATGAAATATCCTTGTGAGAAACAAGAAAATGCCATCATTCCAATAAATGCTGTTGTAAAGATAGTTAATATTTCAAGTGGATTCGTAATCCAAACCCAACCCTCAGGATTAGCAGGATTAAGAGCATCAACCCCTGAGATTAAAAGTAACTCTGGATTAAAGAAGAACATAAACGGTAAAATTGCTGTTCTAATATCATATTTAAATCCTTGAATACCTGTTTTTATTGGATCTGCTTTTGCAATACCAGCAGCTGCATAGGCGGCGAGCCCGACAGGTGGCGTATCATCTGCTAAAATACCAAAGTAAAATACAAATAAATGTGCTGCAATTGCTGGAATTACAAAGCCATTATCAGCAGCTAAAATTAAAATAACAGGAGCTGTTAATGATGCCATAACAATATAATTTGCAGTTGTAGGTAATCCCATTCCTAAAATAAGAGAAATCATACCAGCTAAGATTAAAATAATAAAAATATTACCACCTGATAGCGTTTCAATAACATCTAATAAAACTTGCCCAAGTCCTGTAAGAGTAATAGAACCAACTACAATTCCTGCTAATGCAGTAGCAACAGCAATAGGAACCATATTTCTAGCACCTGCAATCATACCTGCTAAAATATCTACAAAACCAGAAAGCATAATATCTCTAGTGATTTTTTCTTTTGCTAAAAATGCTCTAAAAGGATGTTGAACTACCATTAAAAGCATTAAAAGCATAATTGCATTAAAAGCAGCACTAGCAGCACTTTCTCTTAAAATCATCAAGGTATAAAGTAAGAAGAAAATAGGAATCAAATAATGAAGTCCTGTTACAAAAGTATTCCATTTAGGAGGTATCTCATCATCATTCATTCCTTTAAGTCCAAGTTTTAAAGCCTCTAAGTGAACTATATAAAATAGTGCAAAATAAGAAACAAAAGCAGGAATAAAGGCTGCAAAAATAACATCAGTATATGACATTCCTAAAAATTCAGCAATAATAAATGCAGCAGCTCCCATAACAGGAGGCATTAATTGACCATTTGTTGAAGCTGCAACTTCAACCGCACCAGCTTGTTCGGGCCTAAATCCAGTCCTTTTCATAAGAGGAATTGTAAAAGTTCCTGTAGTAACAGTATTTGCAATAGAAGAACCACTCATGATTCCTGTAAAACCAGAAGCAACAACAGATGCTTTTGCAGGTCCTCCTCTATATTTCCCTAACATTGCAAAAGCCAGGTTAATAAAATACTCTCCTGCCCCTGCTTTATCTAAAAGCGAACCAAATAGTACGAATAAAAATACAAAACCAGTTGATACTCCTAGAGGAACACCAAAGATACCTTCAGTTGTTAAGAACATATGCCCTGCAAGTTTATTAAGAGATGCACCTTTATGAATAATAAGTTCAGGCATATAAGGCCCTAGCATATCATAAGTGATAAATACAATTGCGATAATAGATAAGGCAAGTCCTAAAACTCTTCTTCCAGCTTCAAGTAAAATTATAATACCAATAAGTGCAACTACAATATCAATTGCTAAATAATCACCAGGTCTTTGTGCTAAATCTTCGAAAAAGAAGGCAATATATCCTGCTGAACAAAGACCAATAAGTGCAAAGAGGTAACCAAACCATCTAATTTTGGTTAAGAAATATGGTTTTCTCATCATTGGATAAATCATAAAAGCTAAGGTTAAACCAAAAGACAAGTGTATAGAACGTGAAATAGTAGAGTTAGTAGGTTCTATAACAATATATAATTGAAATAAAGACCAAAGTAAGGCGATAATAGAAATCATCCAAAATTCATAATGTTCTTTTCCAAAGACTCTTTGACCTTCTAGGTCATTAAGTACATTTTCTGCTTCATCAATTTGTTCTTGCTCTAGTTCGCCCAGTGTGTGAGGTTTTTCTTTATAAATAGACATGTTTTTCCTTCAAATGATAGATTCATTTTTAGTATATTTCATTCAAGTTTGTGTACTTAAATGAAATATAATAAAAAAGCCCAAAGGCTTATGCCTTTGGGCTTTAGCTTAGATTATAATAATCCAGCTTCTTTAAAGTATTTTTTTGCACCTTCATGTAAAGGAGCACTTAAACCATCAAGTAATGATTTTTTTGTAATATTTGCATACGCAGGATGTAATTTTTTGAAAGCATCAAAGTTTTCTAAAATTGCTTTTACCAAAGTATATACAGCTTTTTCACTTACATCAGTACTAGTAACTAATACAGCTTTTACACCAAATGTAGGAACAGGAGTATCAACACCTTTATATAATCCAGCAGGTACATCAGCTTGTGCAAAATATGGGTTTGCTTTAACAAAAGCATCTACTTTTGGCCCATGAATTGGAGTGATTTTAATATCTACAGAGTTAGATGCATCTTTAATATTTGCAGTAGGATGTCCTACCATATAAAAGTAACCATCAATTTTATTATCTCTTAATGCATCAGGAGCTTCACCAGCTTTTAATACACCAGCAAAGCCTAAATCGTTTTTACTCATTCCCATTGCTTCAAATAGTGCTAAAGCAGTTGATTCATTACCACTTCCTGGATTTCCTAGGTTAATTTTTTTACCTTTAATATCCATTATTCCATTAATTCCAGCTTCTGCTCTTGTAACTAATGTAAATAATTCAGGGTAAATAGCCATAACAGATCTTAATTTCTTAATTGGTTTACCTTCAAATTTGTCTTTTCCATTTGAAGCTTGGTATACCACGTCAGATTGAACAATACCAAAATCTAATTCACCATTTTTAATAGTGTTAATGTTATAAACAGAACCTCCCGTTGATTCTACAGAACATCTAATTTTAGTCTCTTTTTTATACTTATTAACAAGTCTACAAACTGCTCCACCTGTTGGGTAATAAGTTCCTGTTACACTTCCTGTACCAATTGTAATAAACTCAGCAGCAAATGCTGGGATTGTTAATGCTGCAATTAATGCCGCGCTAGCAATTTTCTTCATATTCTCTCCTTGTTTTTAATGATTTTATATACTAAATTTCATAAAAGTTATATATAAATTACAACTTATGAAATAATTATACATATAATAAACTTATTCTAACTTGAATATTTAATTTATAAAATTGGCACTTTTATATATCTTTTGCTAAAAATAACTTGACATTTAGACACTCATATAGTATAATCATTTTAGCAGTTTAAGAAGACAAGTGCTAAAAAAGAAAAAATGGTTTGAAAATGATTGACAAAAAAGAATTTTTATTACATTCAATTATTAAAGCTTATATTGAGCATTTAGAACCAATTGGTTCTTCTCAGTTAAAATCTTTATATGATATAACATATTCGCCTGCAACTATTAGAGGGTACTTTAAAAAGTTAGGTGATGAAGGATTTTTAGCTCAAGAACATGTAAGTTCTGGACGAACGCCCACAACTGAAGCTTTAAAACAATATTGGACTAGTAAATTAAATTTTAAACTTGATTTTATTGATGAAAAACAGATTGCTTATTTAGCAAAAGAAGTAGGTGTTTCTGTATTTATTCAAGACCAAAAGTCTGATAATTTGAAAAACATTTTGAATGTTGAAAATAGATATATGATTTTAGAGTTTACCTCATTTTCAATCACAGTAAAGTTTTCTGATGCTTTATACAGATTTTTAAGTGATATGATTGGTTTAGAGTTAGTACATATATTAAATATCTCTAAACAAGTTGGTGCTATTGAGATATATGAGCAAGTAAATCAATATTTGGAAAACAAAGATTTTCATATTTATAATACAAAAGAGTTTTTTTCTTTAGCACTTCAATTTAACTTTGATGAAGAGAGTATTACCTCTTTTTTGAAAGGGAAAGTTTTAGACTCAATAGAAGAGGGTTTATATTTTGATGGTATAGTTCCTGTTGGATATATTGGTGTTTGTCATAACTGCAAAGTAAGAAATATAGATACCAAGATGTTAGTTGTAGGTGAGTTATCAAAAGATTATGAATATTTTTATAATAAAATTAGTATGAGTTAGGAGAATTATTTTGAGTAAAAAAGAAGAAGAATTAAACGAAGAAATTATAGAAAATGAAGAGCTTGAAGAAGCTACTTTAGAAGAGGAAAATGTTGCATCTGAGCCTAAAGAGTTAAGTAGTGAAGATAAAATTGCTGAACTTGAAGCTAAATTAAAAGAAGCAGAAGATAAGTATTTTAGAGTTCACGCGGATTTTGAAAATATCAAAAAAAGGTTAGAAAAAGAAAAATATCAAGCAATTGATTATGCTTCTGAGAAATTTGCAAAAGATTTACTTGCACCAATAGACACTTTAGAAATGGCACTTGCAGCGGAAGAAGCATCTGCTGATTTACCTGCTGAAGAGTTATTAGCTAAGTTAAAAGAAGGTGTTGAATTAACAATTAAAAATTTCTATACTTCTTTTGAGAAACATGATATTTCAGTTCTTGAAGCAGATGGAGAGTTTGATCCAAACTTCCATAATGCAGTTATGCAAGTAGATAGTCCAGACCATGAAGATGGAGAAATTGTACAAAGACTTCAAAAAGGTTACAAAATTAAAGATAGACTTTTAAGACCAGCGATGGTAAGTATTTGTAAAAAGTAAATTTAGGTTTTGACCGTAATGTCATAAAACTAAGAAAAATATAAAATTAAATTAAAAATATAAAATTAAAAAAAGTAAGGATGATAAAATGAGTAAAGTTATTGGAATAGATTTAGGAACAACAAACTCTTGTATGGCAGTTTATGAAGGTGGAGAAGCAAAAGTTATCGCTAATAAAGAAGGTAAAAATACTACTCCTTCAATTGTTGCATTTACAGATAAAGGTGAAGTTTTAGTAGGAGATCCTGCAAAAAGACAAGCTATTACAAACCCTGAAAAAACTATATATTCTATTAAAAGAATTATGGGTCTTATGATGGATGAAGAAAATGCAAAAGAAGCACAAGAAAAAGTTGGATATAAAATTGTTAATAGAAATGGTGCAGCTGCTGTTGAAATTGGAGATAAAGTATATACTCCACAAGAAATTTCAGCAAAAATTTTAGGAAAGTTAAAAGCTGATGCTGAAGAGTATTTAGGTGCTCCTGTTACAGATGCTGTTATTACTGTACCTGCATATTTCAATGATGCACAAAGAAAAGCAACTCAAGAAGCTGGAACTATTGCTGGATTAAATGTATTAAGAATTATCAATGAGCCAACAGCTGCTTCTTTAGCTTATGGTTTAGATAAAAAAGGTGAAGAAAAAGTTCTAGTATATGATTTAGGTGGTGGTACATTTGACGTTACTGTTCTTGAAATCGGTGATGGAACATTTGAAGTACTTTCAACTGATGGTAATGCATTCTTAGGTGGAGATGATTTTGATAATGCAATTATTGATTGGTTAGCAAAAGAGTTTAAAGATGAAAATGGTTTTGATATTAAAACTGACAAAATGGCACTTCAAAGATTAAAAGATGCAGCTGAAAATGCTAAAAAAGAACTTTCATCTGCTGAGTCAACTGAAATTAACTTACCATTTATTTCTATGGGTAACGCTGGTCCTGTTCACTTAGTTAAATCATTAACAAGAGCAAAATTTGAATCTATGACTGAACATTTAATTAATGAAACTTTAGATCATATTAAAGTTGCTTTAAAAGATTCTGGATTAGATAAAAGTGAAATTCAAGAAATTATTATGGTTGGTGGGTCAACAAGACTTCCAAAAGCAAACTCTGTTGTAAAAGAATTCTTTGGAAAAGATTTAAATAAAGGTGTTAACCCTGATGAAGTTGTAGCTTCAGGTGCTGCTGTTCAAGCTGGTGTTTTAAGAGGAGATGTTAAAGATGTATTATTACTAGATGTTACTCCTTTATCACTTGGAATTGAAACTTTAGGTGGAGTTTTAACTAAACTTATTGAAAAAGGGACAACTATCCCTGTTAAAAAATCGCAAACTTTCTCAACTGCGGAAGATAACCAACCAGCTGTTTCCATTCATGTTGGTCAAGGTGAAAGAGAATTTGCAAAAGATAATAAATCTTTAGGTATGTTTGAACTTTCAGATATTCCAGCAGCTCCAAGAGGTGTGCCACAAATTGAAGTAACATTTGATATTGATGCAAATGGTGTTTTAAATGTATCTGCAAAAGATAAAGGTACTGGTAAAGAAAATAAAATTACTATTTCTGGTTCATCTGGATTATCTGATGAAGAAATTGAAAAAATGGTAAATGAAGCAGAAGCAAATAAAGAAGTTGATGCTAAGAAAAAAGAAGTGATTGAAGTAAGAAACCAAGCTGATGCACTTTTACATTCAACTAAAAAAACTTTAGAAGAAAATCCTGATGCAGTTTCTGAAGAAGAGAGTAAAGCAATTGTTGATTCAGCTGCTGAGTTAGAAGAATTATTAAAAGATGAAAATGCTACAAAAGAGCAAATTGAAGAAAAAGTTAAAGCTTTAACTGAAAAATCTCATAAATTAGCAGAAGCTATGTATAAAAAAGAAGGTGGTGACCAAGCAGGTGCTGGTGCACAACCAAATCAAAAAGCAAAAAAAGACGATGACGATGTTATCGATGCTGAAGTAGAGTAAAACTCTGCTTCATGCAAACTGTAATTTTTCTTCTCTTAGTTTTTTTAATAGTAATCTTTTCCGCATTGCTATACTATAAAAGTAAACACTCAAGAGTTGATAAGTTAAATAAAGGTGAATGTCCATCTTGTGGGCAAAAAACTAAAACTTTTTATGATGAAAATACCAAGACCACTTTTAAGCAAGAAGTTATAAGCGCAAGAGTTCTAAAAAATGGCGGATGCTCAGGCGTAAATGATATAGAATATAAATGTAAAGCTTGTGGTGCTAAAGAAGTTTATTCTCAAGTTTAATTTATAGTAATTAATATATTTGGTAAAACTAAAAGGTAATTTACAATTTCTACTGCGTTCACTACTTCTTAGGTCTTTTGAGATTTTCTTTTATTCTTATAGTATATGTTTTCTCTCTTTGGCTCTTAAATCTTGGTTCTGTATAGTTGGACTTACATTTAGTTTTGTAGCAAGATATGTAAGAAATTGTTCGATCTTAAATTTTCCCCATATGTAACCCCTGATATACTTAGCATTTTGTTAAATTATTGAATCATTTAAAAAATTATATCAAATATATAGCTTAGGATAAAAAATATTACATGTTGTGATATATTATTTAAATAAATACTAAAAGTAGCCTATTTAAAGGCTTTATAGTAATATAATATCTTATAATAAAAAATGTATTTCTATTATGTGATTCTATATATTATTTATATATAATGTATTACTAATAAGTAGTTAGCTTTACAAAGGAGTAGATATGACAGAATCAAGACCAGCAATACCTGCAAATTAAAAGAAATGTTTTAGTAGAAGCAGGTCATCGCTGTGCTATTCAAACATGTAGAAATTCTGCGAACATTGATATCCATCACATTGTTCCTTGGGAAAGTTGCAAAGAACATTCACTTAAAAATGATAAGGGTAATTTTAAAGAACTCATGGAATTAGTATCAACTAATCCTAAGAGTGCACAGTTTATAGCAAGATTTTGGTTTAGTAAAGCAAGACGAGAATGTCATAATTCAATGATGAACACTATTGATGAAGGTATGAAACGGATTAAACATCACACTTCTCAAAAACTAATAACTAAAATTAAAAAAGAAATTAGAGATGAAATTAACCAATGTTTTTATTCTGTTTATTCCGACCATTGGGATAAAATCAATGAACTGATAATGAACAAATATAAATTATCAATTTCTAAAAATAAAACTTTAAAGTAACATAGGAGATAAATAGTAATGAAGAAAGTATTTATAGCAATCCCAATAATAGTTTTACTAAGTGGGTGCGCAACAAAAGCAACACCCGAGGGAAAAAAGACAAGACAAATAGATATGTCATGGAAAAACTCTTGTGTTTATATTGGAAGTAGTCAAACATCAAGTGCCATAAAGTTTGGTGCCCAAGGCAATCATGAAACTGTTAGAAACAATATGAAAAATGAAACTGCTGAAAATGGTGGAAATGCGTATATGGTAAATGACTTCATAAGTGATGGGATGGGACATTTCTCTGCAAGCTTTGAAATGTATAAATGTCCAGAAACTAAATATCATGTACCAAAAAAATATGATGCATTAGAAAAGCTAAAAAAATTATATGACAAAGATGTAATTACAGAAAAAGAGTATAAAGCAGAAAAGTTTAAATTATTAAATCAATACCAATAGTTTCTTCGAACTGGAATAAAGGGGACAGTTGCCACCTTAAAAAAACTTGAAATTTAAAATAAAGGGGATAGTCCCCTTTATCTTAGTAATGGATGGAATGGCCCCTTTCTCTCGGCTCAAATATTCCTCAACTCAAACGTTAAAGTTTTGAAAAACGACTAACAATCTTTATTTCCACTACACACTAAAACACTACAATCATTCCAAAGTATGAAAATACAAAGGAAAACTCATGAAAGTAGATAAAAGCCACGACATGTATTTTGCAAAATCAAGTAAAGAAAAAGAGAATAAGAAAGCCAATGATTGCAGGGCTCATAATGACTTTGATATGATGCTAAAACAAATCATGGAAAAAGATGTAGAAGATGAAAAAGTAAGGTTATCTTATACTAATAAAAAAATGACCTCACTATTTTTTGAAAAAAAAGTAGGAAAAAATAGAACTGATATATTTGACACCTTGATTGACATATAGCTATTATTTAGGGAGTGAATAAAGGGAATAGTCTCCTTTATCTGCTAAAAAACTAAAACTGATCTGGTTACCTTAAATAGGACATAGAAATATAGTATGCTAAAATTAGGGGAAGAGAGTTTAAAGATTTAGATTTAGTAGTAAAGTTATGTATTGATAGTGATAAATTTAAAATATAATTTAATTTTTTTAATCCTTGATTAACTTTTTCTTGATAGACTTCTTCTATGAAAAACTTACTAATAAAATCATTAATAACAACACTATTTTTAACACTATTTTTTGCAGGATGTTCTCAAAAAGAATCAAAATTAGAAATGCTTCCAAATATATCTAAAGCAAAAGTAAAGAGGATTGAGTTTAAAGATATTAAAGGTTTTTATGAAGATGATTTATCTTTAGCTTTTGAAGTATTTAAAAAAGATTGTAAAAGAGCAAAAAGATATAATTTATTTGAAGATATTTGTTTAAAAGCAGAAAACTTTTCAAATCCTTCACAATTTTTTACTGAAAATTTTACAGCTTATGAATTACATAATGATAATGGAACAAATGAAGGTCTAATCACGGGTTATTATGAACCTCTATTATTTGGTAGTAGAACAAAAAATGAAGAGTATAAATATCCTATTTATACAACTCCTAAAGATATGTATGTAATTGATTTAAGTGCTGCTTACCCTGAGCTTGACAAATATAGATTAAGAGGGAAAGTAGTAAATGGAAAAATACTTGCCTATGATGAAAGAGCAGAACTTAATAAAAGAGATGACTTAGAAGCTATTTGTTATGTAAATGATGAAATAGATCTTTTCTTTTTACAAATTCAAGGTTCTGGAAAAGTACAATTAGATACGGGTGAGTTTATAAATGTTGGTTATTCAAATCAAAATGGACATAAATACTTTGCAATAGGAAGAGCACTTTTAAAAGAGGGAGTTTTAGAAAAAACAGGAGCTTCCTTGCAAGGAATAAAAAGATATTTAAAAGAAAATCCTTCTAAAATAGAATCAATATTAAATAAAAATAAAAGCTATATCTTCTTCACTGAACGTAAACAAAGTGCAACGGGTGCTTTAGGGACTCCTTTAGTAGCACATAGAAACTTAGCAGTGGATAGAAAATATATTCCTTTAGGAATGCCAGTTTTTATAAATACAAAAAATTCAGTATCTCAAGAAAAAATTGATACATTAATGGTAGCAGCCGATGTTGGTGGAGCTATTAAAGGACAAATTAGAGCAGACTTTTATTTTGGAAATGGAGATAATGCTGAGCTTTGGGCTGGAGGAATGAAAGAAAAAGGGAAACTTACTATTTTAGTACCAAATGAGAAAATTGAAACTATAAAGAAATAATTAAAAAAAAGCAGACTCTTTTTTGAGTCTGCTTCTCACTGTTATTTTATTAACAGTGTCCACCACCACAGCATCCAGAAGATTGTGGTTTTGCACTTGCAAATGAGATAACAAAGTTATTAGAACTTTCAGCTACTTCAAACTCATGTTTTCCACAGAATTCTTCATTCATTTTGTTTTTCATTTCAATTGCTTTTGTTAAAGCCTCGTCTTTTGAAGAGATACTTAAGTTATTTTCTAAGTCGCTTCTTTTAACACAGCCACACTCATTTTCTATAATAATATTGTGCATTTATTAATTCCTTTTTGTATATGTTCATTTCATGATAATCGATGGAAGAATATCAAAAAAATTCTGAAAAATACTTATAGTTTAAAATTAAGTCTAAGTTTTAAAAATGAAGATATATTTAGATAAAATAAAGACTTAATAACAAAACAAGGACTACAATGCATATTACAAATATCATTTCACAATATTTTGGGAAGTTTGCAAAAACAGAATTTCCAACATTTATTCAAAAGTTTATAAATAATACTTATGTAAAAACTTTAAAATTGAATATGAGTGAATTTAGAAATCCGAAATTTTATAAATCTTTAAATGACCTATTTACCAGAGAATTAGCAATTCCTCGACAAATAGATAAAAATGAAGATGTATTTATTTCACCAACAGATAGTTTAGTTACACAATGTGGTACTTTAAAAAAAGATTTGCTTTTACAAATCAAAGGAATGGAGTATTCAGTTGAAGAAATGCTTACTTATAATTGTGCAAATAATTTTGAGAAAGTAAAAAATGGTAACTTTATGAATTTTTATCTTTCACCAAAAGATTACCATAGATATCATGCTCCTATAGATTTTGAGGTAAGAAAATTAATTCATGTTCCTGGAAAACTATATCCAGTAAATATTAAATATTTAAATAAACAAATTGATTTATTTATTGAAAATGAGAAAGTTATTTTAGAGTGTAACAGTAATGATAAACTATTTTATATGGTTTTTGTAGGTGCTTTAAATGTAGGACAAATGGTATTTGATTTTGAGCCAAAAGTTCAAACAAATACAGAAATAAGAGATATTCAAATTTATGAATATGAAAATAAAGAGATTAAAAGAGGTGACTGCTTAGGTTACTTTAAAATGGGTTCAACTGTAGTTATGGTTTGGGAAAAAGATTTTGTAGAACTTGAACAATTGTTAGGAAATGATGTACAATTTGGTAAGGCAATTGCTAAAAAAATATAAGTTCTAATTTTACTATTTAGCTAAACCTAAATCTTTATCTTAATAGATTTAAGAGATTAAAAGTTTTTTTTAGTCAGAATAAACAAATATAAAAATAATAAGGATTATTAAATGGCAACAACAGAATTAGCAAAACTTCAATTACACGGAACAAAAAGAGGTGTTATTTCAATTTCAAATGTAAGTGAACCATATGGGAAAGGAACATCTGATATTGTAAGTATTGGGATTTCTTTAAATGGTAAAGATATTGAGTGGAAATCTCATCTTCCATATGAGAATTTAGATGAAGTGATTGCTGTTTTACAAGAAGCAAGCAATAAGAAAAAAGAAGAAGAGGCTTAAGCCTCTTCTTCTTTTTCAAAAAATACATCTCTATTTTCATCTGTCCAAAAAGCCATACCTCCAGCTAAGTGTCCAACATTTGTATACCCATGATTTTGTATTAAAAAATTACCTATTGTTTTTGTTCTATTTGCATGAGCACAAATTAAAACAAACTGTTGATCTTTTGAAGTAACTAATTTTTCAAATTTTGCTAACCAAGAGGGAACATCGCAGTTTCCATATAAATCAAAGAAAGTTATTTTATGGGCATTTTTAATAACTCCTGTGCAAGACCATTCTTCTGGACGTCTTACATCTATCATTACCACATTTTTTTCAAGTAGTTTTTCAACTTCTTTAGGTGGTAAATCTATTAATGTACTCATTTAAAACCTTTTTTGTAATTATTAAATAATAATAGCAAAAATATTTTAAATTTTAATATAATTTTTGACTATAATTCTTTTGAGTTATTTATAAGATACTTTTATTAACAAACTCTTTACAAATCTTCACTATAATAAAAAATTAAAAGGATTTTATATGAAAAAAATATTAATAATTTTATTATTTGGTTTTGGGTCATTATTTGCATTTGAACATTTAACAACAGAAAATTTTGATAAAAAAATTGAGGGCAAAAATGTAATTATAGATTTTTATGCAACTTGGTGTCCACCTTGTAAGATTTTAGCAAAGAATTTAATTAAATTTGATAAAGTTAAACCTTCAAATGTGAAGATTTTTAAAGTTGATATTGACCAATATATGAACTTAGCAAAAAAATATAATATTAGATCTCTTCCTACTTTAGCATATTTTAAAGATGGGAAATTAGTTACCAAAGAAGTTGGTATAGTAGACGAACAAAAATTGATGTTAAATTCAATAAACTATTTTAGATAAGGAAAATTATTAAATGTTTAAAAAATTACTATTACTTATAATTACTAGTGTTTTTGCTTTTGCACTTCAACAAAGTTTTTTAGAACCTGAAGAAGCTTTTAAACCAAGTTTTGAAAAAAAAGAAAATATACTGGCTTTTAAATTAGGCCTAGGAAAAGATATTTATCTTTATGATGATAAATTAAAGTTTTTAATTATAAATTCAGAAAATTCAGAAAAAATTGATATTAGACCTTTTTTAAATATTCCAAAAGCAAAAGAGTATGAAATTTGGCAAGTTCAACATGATGATTTAAATATAGATATACCTTACTCTTTAATCAAGTCAAAAACAGATGCTTCAAGTGTAGAAATAGAAATACAGTTTCAAGGCTGCTCAAAAGCTGGACTTTGTTATGCTCCAATGAGTGAGACTTATACTTTAGATTTTGCTTCTACAGGTGAAAAAAAACTTAGTAAAGAAATAAATAATGCTTCTGTAAAAACTCAAACAAATGAAAACGATTTAAATGAAACAGATGTGATTGCAGGGACATTAAAAGATGGAAGTGTAATTTTAGTTTTAGCTACATTTTTTGGTTTTGGATTGCTTCTTTCATTAACTCCTTGTGTTTTCCCTATGATTCCAATTCTTTCTTCAATTATTGTAAAAGCAGGAGATAAAGGGAAATTAACAGCTTCAAAAGGTTTCTTCCTTTCTTTGGTATATGTTTTATCAATGGCAGCAGCTTATACAATTGCAGGAGTTTTAGCAGGTCTATTTGGAGCAAATTTACAAGTAGCTTTACAAAACCCTTATGTCTTAGTAATTTTCTCCCTAATCTTTGTAGCTCTTGCTTTTTCAATGTTTGGATATTTTAAACTTGAACTACCACAAAGTATACAAAATAAAGTAAATAAAACAACAGATGGAAAAGAGAATCAAGGGGTTGTTGGGATTGCGATTATGGGATTCCTTTCAGCACTTATAGTAGGACCTTGTGTTGCTCCTCCACTTGCTGGTGCTTTAGTTTATATTGGGCAAACAGGTGATGCACTTTTAGGTGGAGCTGCATTATTTGTAATGAGTTTAGGAATGGGCGCACCTTTATTATTAATAGGTTTAGGAGCTGGAAAATATATGCCAAAACCTGGTGGCTGGATGGATTCAGTATCAAAAATCTTTGGTATTGTAATGCTAGCAGTTGCTGTTTGGATGTTAGATAGAGTTCTTCCTTCAATTGTTGTAATGTATTTATGGGGAATTTTATTAATTGGTGCGGCAATATATTTAAAAGTTTTTGAACATATTATTGCAAAATTAATTACAAGTATAGTTCTAATCTATGGAGTTTTAGTTTTTGTAGGAGCTGTAAGTGGAGCTACAAATCCTTTGGAGCCATTAAGTGAATTTACTTCTAAGACTATTGTAGGACAAGTAGATAATACAAAATTAAAATGGCAATATGTAAAAACAAATGAAGAGATTGATGCGGCTGTTAAAGCTTCAGCTAAACCAGTTCTTTTAGATTTTTATGCTGATTGGTGTATCTCTTGTAAAGAGTTAGAGGGAATAACTTTTAAAGATCCTAAGGTTTTATCAAAACTTAGTGAATTTACTTTGATAAAAGCCGATGTTACAAAAAATAGTGATGATGATAAAGCTATGCAAAAAAGATTTGGAGTAGTTGGCCCTCCGGCTTTAATTTTCTGGAATAAAGATAATAAAGAGATAAAAGCTTCTCAAATTGTTGGATATAAAAATCCAAAAGATTTTCTTGATATTGTAAATAAATATTTTAAGTAAGAGTTAAATAAATTATCATAATTTTGGTATACTTCCTAAAAAATAATTAATATTTTAGGAAGTAACCGTGGAACTTTTTTTTTCAACATTTTTAAAAATGTTTTTTATCATGACCCCCTTTTTCGTAGTATCAGTGTTTCTAACACTAACAGATGACGCAACAATTGAAGAACAACATACCTTAGCTTTAAAAGTAACAAGGTCTGTAATCATAATATCTCTAATCTTACTTTTTTTTGGTAGCCATATTTTTTCTGTTTTAGGAATAACATTAGATGCCTTTAGAATAGGTGCGGGGGCTTTATTATTTATAACGGCTGTTGAACTTGTACGTGGAGATAAAGAGACTAAAAATATAAAAAATATATCATCAGTTTTAGATTTAGCAGTTGTTCCTTTATCTGTGCCAATTATGATAGGACCTGGAACAATTGGTATTTTATTTGTTTTAGGAGCAAGCTTTAAAACTCTGCCTGATCTTTTAATTGGAAGTTTGGCAATGGTTTGTGCTGTAATTGTTATAGGCTTTATGCTTTATTTCTCAAATATAATAAAAAGGGCGGTTGGACGACAAGGTCTACTAATAATCTCAAAGTTTACAGGACTTTTTTTAGCTGCACTTTCTGCTCAAATTATGTTTTCTGGAATAAAAAACTTTTTAAATTTATAAAGTAAAATATGGCTGATTTTTCAAATGAAATAAACTTTTTAAAACCAAATATTCAAAAGCTACATCTTGATTATAATAATATAAATAGCTTAAAAAAATCAAATTATGGAACGCTATTAAAACTTTTGGAAAAAAGATATAAAGTTAATGAAAATCAAATTGAATTATTCAACGGTTATAGTTCAGCCATTTACTCAATACTAAAATTTTTAGATCTAAAATATTGTTTTATTTATTCACCTTGCAGTTTAGAATATAAAAAAGCTGCCTCAAATTTGGATTATGAAGTAAGATTAATAAATCGTTTTGAAAATCTTTTTTTACCAATAAAAGAGAAAAGCATAGTGATTTTTGCGAATCCTTCTTATCTTGATGGAACATATTATGATTTGGATAAACTTCTAGAATATTGGCTTTCAAAAGATGCTACAGTAATAATTGATGAAAGTTTACTTGATTTTTGTGGTGAAAATGCTTCTATTAAATATCTTCAAAAAGAGTATGCTCAAGGTCAAAAACTTTATATTATAAAAGATTTTTCTAAATATTATTCAAATAAACATTTAAATATCTCAAGTATTTTTTCAAATGAAGAGAATACAAAAAATTTAAGAAAATACGAACCTGAGGACAAAATCTCTTCTTTTGATATGATTTATTTAGAAGAGGCTTTAAAAGATAAAGACTTTAGAGTAATTTCAAATAGTGTAAATATAAAAAATAGAATAGAGCTAGAAAAAATATTTCATTCTTGTAAATATCTAGATTTTTTATATCATAGTAGTTCTAATTCACTTTTAATTAAATTAAAAAATATAAGTGCTAAAGAGTTTAAAACTAAGCTAGAAGAGAAAGATATTAAAATTTCAAACTGTTTAAAGCATGATTTTATAGATGACAGTTTTATAAATATTTATGTTAATTCAAAAGCTTGTGTAAGTAATTTAAAAGAAGTTGTTAATGCTCTTTAAAAGTAAGATTATTTACTATATTTCAATTGTACTTTCTGTACTTTCTATTATATTTATACTTGCAATGATATATAAATCATTTTTTATAGTTAAAAATCAATTTATTGATATAGAAGGTTTAACATATGTAAACCAAGTAAGAAGTGATGATTATACAAAAAGATTAGCTTCTAATTTAAGTAAAGATTGTCAAACAAGAGTTTGTGAAGTACAAAGTATGTTAAATCTTGTTACAAATATTCCATATAAAATAAATGAATCCGTTGCCCGTAGTGGGAAAAACGTAATTGACCAAAACTTTGGAGACTGTGATGATAAAAGTAATTTACTTATTTCTCTTCTAAATGCAAAAGGATATGAAGCTTATTTTGTATTAGTTCCAAAACATATTTTTGTAATAGTGAATATTGGATTTATATTACCAAATAAAAAAGCACTATATATAAATAAAAAACCTTTTTATATTTTAGAAGGAACAGCAAAAGACTCACAAATAGGATTTCCTCTAAAATATAAGTTTGAAGAAATAAAAGCATTTATAGACCCATTTAAGAATAAGAAACTAGTAATAGATAGTTTAGAGTATAAGTAATAAAAGCAAAGAGACAAAAAGGAAGCATCAATATACAATTTCACAAATGAGTATTTGGAAGAAAAAGAGCTAATATATAGATTTTTTTTAGAAAATTTCAGAAAATAGAGTGAATAATTAATAGGCTTT